>Ga0316187_10000198_pt1 | contig 42917 bp, 41 predicted proteins | sample CroRivburrow1_MG_FD_204927 | JGI IMG/M metagenome (GOLD analysis project Ga0316187, IMG submission 204927) | Coastal sediment microbial communities from Maine, United States - Cross River worm burrow 1 | ecosystem: Environmental > Aquatic > Marine > Coastal > Sediment | place: USA: Maine...
AGTATGTGAATGCAATTTCATAAAATAATTAAATTAGCTATTGCTAAATTAAGCGTTTGCTTATATTATTATCCCCGTCATTGCTGACAAACAAATTTTTAACCTTATTTATTAACAAAACTTTTTGGAGAACATTATGAAAAAGATTTCAACTGTACTGTTTGCTGCTTCGATCGCTGTTGCATCGACTGCTGCTTCTGCATGGGGTAACTGGGGTCCTTGGGACAACGGTTATGGTAACAACGGCTGGGGTGATGGCTGGGGCGATGGCCTTGGTGATTTCTTTGGCGACGGCGACTTCGGCTTCAACATGAGCGGTAACACCAGCGCCCGCGGGCGTGGTTATGGCAGTGGTTATGGACGTGGTTATGGCCGTGGTTATGGCGATTACTATGGCCGTGGTTATGGCTATGGCGCTCCTTACGGTTATGGTGGCGCTCCTTACGGTTATGGCGCTCCTTACGGTTATGGCGCTCCTGCTCCTTATGGTGCCCCGGTTGCTCCTCAGGCTGCCCCGGCTGCACCTGCTGCTGCACAGTAAGTAACCCTTACTACCAGAAAGGCCAAACGGGGGCGGCTCGCCAGAGTCACCCCCGTTTTTTTTCGGGATGCAACGAAGATGGCGTTGCAACAGATAGATTTAAAACATAAATGTATTAACGAGGAGGATCCATGAGAAAGGGATGGATAGCAGTATTGGTGCTTGTTACGGGGCTGTTTTCAGCGACCGGTCGTGCAGATGTCCTGGTGCTGGTGCACGGCTACCTTAGCGGTGCGCAGTCATGGGATGCCAGCGGGATCACCGGGGTGTTGCAGCAGCACGACTGGCAGCGCGCGGGTGTCTATGTGGCAGGACCAGCGGGAATTCAGCAGGTGCCTGCCTCCGGGGTACAGGCGGCCAACAAGTTTTATGCCGTGGATTTGCCTTCAGAGGCCCCGGTACTGGTGCAGGTGTACCTGTTAAACGAGATTCTGGACACAATCGGCCGGACGCATAAGGATGAGCCCGTGATCCTGGTCGGTCATTCTGCCGGTGGGGTGGTGGCTCGCGCGACGCTGGTGCGGGGTAATCATGAAAATGTGACGGCGCTGATTACTATCGCCAGTCCACATCTGGGTACGTCGCGTGCAGAGCAGGCGCTGGATGCCACGGATATTCCTTTTCCTATATCCATGGTGACGGACTTCTTCGCCGGCGAAACCTATGACACGGCCATGCGCTCACGCAGTCTGTATGTTGACCTGGTGCGTCCGCAACCCGGGACACTGCTGTACTGGTTGAATTCCCAGCCGCATCCGGATATTGAATACTTTTCTATTGTTCGTGGCTCATCAGAGGCTGGCTGGGGTGACTACATCGTGCCGGCCTATAGTCAGGACATGAACAATGTGCCGGCGCTGCAGGGACGCTCATCCATGATCAATGTGCCGGTCAGTCATGGCCTGGAACCGGTGGATGGCAGTGTGATAGTGAACCTGCTGTCTGATCAGGGGTAGCAACTACCAGCCTTCCTGTGTGTCGGGCGTTACGCTTGCAGGTCCTGTAGTGCAGTCAGTATCTGTTCGGGCTCTATGCGCCGGGTGTAATCCTTGTCTACATGCGCGGTGTGCACCACGCTACTGGTGTCGATGATATACGTTGCAGGCACCGGCAGTTCCCAGCTATCATCGCCGTTACTGGCCGGTACATCCAGTCCCCATTTCAGGTACAGCGGCCGCATCTCTTCATAGACGGTAAACAACAGGCCGTAGTGACGTGACGTTTTATTGCCGATGTCACTCACAACCTCAAACTCCAGTTGGTGTTTTTCAATCGCTGACTGGGCCATGTCGGGGGTTTCGGGTGAGATGCCGATCAGGCTTGCCCCCAATGCCCGGATTTCGGGTAGACGTGCCTGCAGGGCCTGTAGCTCCAGGTTGCAAAAAGGACACCAGCCGCCACGATAAAAACTGAGTATAACCGGTCCGCTGTTGAGTGCCTCGTACAGGGTGACCGGTTTACCTGTTACATTGGGCAAGGCAAAATCGGGCGCAATATCGCCGACATTAATGGCGTTTTCAGCAATCTGTGAGACATACAGTTTTTCAAAACTGCCTGCGGTGACTTGTGCCTCATCTTCCGACAATGAAGACATGAAGCTTTTAACGGTTTCCCCGAGCTGGTTGGCAAGGCTGGTGTTATTTGCTGAAGACATGAGAGAACTATAGTTGACCGGTCAGTATAATCAATAAGATACTGCAGTTATTCTGAATTATTAATAGAGTAGACGCTCTGGTTTCCATGCTCCTGCGTGGGAACGAGTGAAGCTGAACGCTGGTTGGAATGAGGGGAGGTCGACGTTGATCCAATTTGTGGCCCGACTTGTGTGGCGAATCATCTGCTGGATTGAGCTGACGCTATTCACGCTGCTCCTGTATCTGCTGTCCTGGCTGCCGCAATCGCTGCTTAATGGTTTTTATTTCCCCCTGTTCCAGTCCTGGAGTCGATCGTTTGTGCGGGCGCTGGGGGTTGATCTGCGTGTACACCAGAAGAATTGCCAGCCACTGCCACAGCACTACATTCTGATTGCCAATCATCCCTCGGCCTTTGAAGACATCGGTATACCGGCCATCTTTCCAGTGCATTCACTGGCAAAGATCGAGGTCAGGGACTGGTGGTTCGTTGGCCGCATCAGCACCGCATCCGGTTCCCTGTATGTGCGTCGGGAATCAAAGGAATCACGAACTGCCGCGGCAGAGGATATCGAAAAGAAACTGCGTGAGGGGATGAATATCGCCCTCTATCCGGAAGGTGGTTGCAAGGGGCGACGCATCTTTGACTCCTTCCGCTACGGTGCCTTTGAAATCTCGTTGCGTACCGGGATACCCATCTTGCCGGTCTTTCTGCATTATGAGTCACAGGATGATTTTGAATGGCGTGAACCGCAAACACTGCTGCACAAGATCTGGCACATGATGACCACGCGGAACAACCGGGCCAATTACTACATTTATGACGCCTTCGATCCTGCTCGTTTCAGTGACAAGGCGACCTATGCGGATTATGCGCATCAAAAGTACCTGGAATGGCAGGCGCGTTATCTGGATTAGGAGAACTCTGATTAATCCGTCATTTCAACTATCTGGAAGATACACAATGAAACGCCTGCCTGCGCCAGCCTGGTTTATTGTAATCATCATATTGTGCCTGCCACTCCACTTGGCCTGGTCGGCAGATACCGATGCCGTGGCAAAGGGCGGGATCGCCACTGTAACAGCCGACGTCCTTAAAGCCCGCCTTGCGGAAATTGAGGCATCGACCAAGCTGGACGAGGAAACCAGTGCTTCGCTAAAGGAAACAATCAACAAGGCGCTGGCAAACCTGGAAACGGCCCATGATAACCAGGCCACCACTGATAGTTACATTCAATTGCGGAAGGTGTCACCGGAGCAGGTAAAGTCAATTCAGACGAAACTGGAGAAAGAAAAGGAGGCGCCGGAAGAAATTACAGTGTCAGCAACCCCTGACACGTCCTTTGAAGAAATCGAACAGGAGTTATTGCAGGAAAAGGCCAACCTTGCCGCTGTCAAGGCGAAGCGTGCAGACTTGATAGCACAGCTGGAATCCAGCAGAGAACGGCCGACGGTTATACCGAAACAACTGGCTGATGCGAAACAGGCCAGGGAAGATCTCGAATCGAAACAGAAATCACCCGCACCCAAGGATGAGCTCGCCTGGATCACGGAGGCACGCCGCTGGTCGCAGGCAACCCGGATTGCAGCGCTGCGCAGTGAAATCAATATGCTTGATCAGGAATTGCTGACACTGCCATTTCGTGTTGGTTTGCTTGAAGTGCAAAGAGATCAGCTGGCAAGCACTGTTGAACGTGCCACAGTCAGGATAGAGCTGCTGGAAAAATACTCGAACCAGCAGCGGCGCGCGGAGGCAAATGCCGCCGAGGCTGCAGCAATAGTGGCGGTTGATAAGGCAAGCGGCAAGCACCCGTTGATTCAGCAGTTGGCAGAGCAGAATGTTGAATTGACCCGCGATATATCGGCCCTCTCAACAGACCTGAAGAAGAGCAGCGCCCGTGGCGAGTCTGTCGATCGGGATGCAAAACGCATTGAAGATAATTTTCGTGCGGCCAGGGAACAGCTGCAGGTTGCTGGCGTCAGTGCGGTCCTGGGTGAAGCGTTGAGGCGGCAACACCAGTCATTACCGGTACCCTCACAGTTGCGAAAGACGCTGGAACAGCTCGAGGAGGACCATGCCCGCATCATGTTGCAGATGCTGCAGCATGGCGAGGAATATAAACGTCTTCGTGATCCGGAGGAGTCGATTGCTGAACTTGTCAGTGGATTGACCAGTGAAGAGGCAAGGCAGATCCATGATGATTTGCTGGCGCTGACACTGAGTCGCCGCGAGTTGCTCAATAAGTCCATCAACCTGCAAAAGTCATTCTTGCGCTCGTTGGCCGATCTGATTGCAAGTCACCGGCGTTTACAGGATTTGAGCGAGCGCTACGATGATTTTCTTGCGCAGAATCTGCTCTGGATCCGCAGTGCCCCCGCGCCGGGACTGGATACCTTCGCCAGTCTACCGATGCAGATCAGCAATTTGTTATCACCGTCACACTGGCTCGAGGTGCCGGGTGCAGTGATCGCCGGGATGTTGAATTCAAACACAGTCAAGCTGTTGTTGCTGCTGTTTGCCGTGCTGATCTGGAAGAGCCGCCACCTTTACAGGAGGCTCGTTGCAACAGGAGATCCTGTGGGCAAACCCGCCATTGACCGGTTCTCGTATACTGCCCGGGCAGTTGGCCTGACACTGTTGCTGGCACTGCCCTGGCCATTGTTGACGATGGCGCTGGGGTGGGCGTTGGCATCGGCCCCGCAGGTGGAGCCGTTTTCCGGGCAGCTTTCAGCTGCGCTGCTGGAGATTGTACCGACATTCTTTTATATCCAGTTTTTCATCGTATTGTGCCGGTCGGGCTGTGTCGCAGATAAACACTTTCGCTGGCCAGGGGGGCTGCCAAAATTACTGCGCCGTGAGTTTAGCCTGCTGAAGATAATGTTGTTACCCGCTGTTTTTATACTTCTTATGGCTGTAAATGACGACAATGTAAGCCCGCTTGCTGGCGTAGAGCGGTTTTCCATGGTGGCGGCCCTGCTGATCATTGCACTGTTCTTTTACCGTCTTTCAAGGTTGCTGGTACACCAATCAATCGGCTCAAGGGCGCATCAACGCTATTTTTGGCTGACCTTGACGATTGCTGCACCGTTGCTGCTGGCGGTCGCGGCATTTCTTGGCTATTTCTACACGGCAGGCAAGCTGGGCGCCGGTCTGTTACAGACCCTGTGGATTGCCTTCGGCCTGGTCATACTCCACCAGCTGGTGGTGCGCTGGTTATTGCTGACCCAGCGTCGGCTTGCACTGCTGGCGGCTCGTGAGCGACTAAAAGCGGCAGCAAAAGAGAAGGAAACCGTCGATGCCGAGATGGAAGGTGTGCTGGCACAGGTTGAAGAGCCTGTAATAGACCTGGTCGCCTTGAGCGAGGATACCCGCAAGCTGCTCAGCCTGATGCTTGTGATTGTCGGTTTCTTCGGTTTCTGGTTCGTGTGGTCCGATATCATGCCGGCATTCAGTGTGCTGCACGATGTGACGCTGTGGCATAAACCGGGGATCGTGGCCGGAGAGGACACGCTTGTGCCGGTGTCACTGGCAGACGTGGGTATCGCCCTGCTGATTGCCTTTCTCACTATTATCGCCATGAAGCGCTTGCCGCCATTGCTGGAAATCGTACTGCTGCAGCGAGTTAATATGACATCGGGCAGCCGTTACACGGCCAAAACGCTGTATACCTATGCGATTGTGGGTGTCGGGATGATCGCTTTTTTCAATGTGGTCGGGATGGACTGGTCCAGGGTGCAGTGGTTATTTGCTGCATTGAGTGTCGGTATTGGTTTCGGCCTGCAGGAAATCGTGGCCAATTTTATCAGTGGTCTGATCATTCTCTTTGAACGCCCCATCAGGATAGGTGATGTCGTCACCATCGGAGATACCGAGGGCGCGGTTAGCCGCATCCAGATCCGCGCGACCACTATTCGTACCTGGGACGGAATGGAATTGCTGGTGCCGAACAAGGAGTTTATTACCGGTCGTCTGCTGAACTGGACGCTGTCAGACCAGGTTACACGACTCAAGATTCCGGTTGGAGTCGCCTATGGCAGCGATGTGCAAAAGGCCATGTCGCTGATGGATGCAGCGGCAAGGAAGAATGAAACCATTCTTTCCGATCCGGCACCATATATCGTCTTCAACGGCTTCGGCGACAACGCACTGAGTCTGGAGCTGCGCTGTTATGTTGGTGTGCAGGGTCACCGCATACCCGCGGTCACAAACCTGCACGAGGAGATCAATCGCATGTTCAGTGAGGCGGGTATCAGCATCTCCTTCCCGCAGCGTGATGTTCACCTTGATGTCTCGGCACCTATTGATGTACGCATTCAGCACGATGAGGGGCTGGGCCCGGTGCCTGATAAATAATGTACAAAAAAAGACCCGCACGGGGCGGGTCAGGATGTCTGAAAATACCTAGCGTTTCATGATTTCCTTTTTCTTTTTGTCATATTCTTTTTCAGTAATGAGGCCTTCCTTGTACGCCTTGTCCAGATCGAGAAGCTCCTGCCCCGTGGTGGTGGTCCGGGCATCCAGTTTTGCGCCACCGCCGCCACAGCCTGTGAGGCCGAACGCCACTAGCAGCATAAGCATGAACAAACGAGTGCGTGTGTTGATTCCCATAAAATCTCCTGGTGTTCTTGACTGAGTAAGTGCCGGGCGGTAGTGCAGACCACATTATAGTAGAAAGCGGTCGAGAGTCACTAACCGAAAAGCCGGCTGAGCTCCGTATACGTCAGCAGGCCAAATACCAGTACGGATAAAAGTAGCAGCAGGTTAGTAAACCAGCCATTCTTCAGATCCCCCAGCCAGGCACTGCGATTGTTCATTAGCAGCAGCAGTAATGCCAGCAGGGGCATGAAAAAGGCGCCGGCCACGGCATAGGCGATAATCAGCCAGACCGGTTTGCCGATCAGCAGCAGCAACATCGGTGGCAGGGCGAGATAAAACAGGTAGCCGCGGTAGGCTTTGGAACCTGTGTTGACGGCCATGGGGCTATCCGGTTGCCATGTATACTGTTGTACAAAGTCTGCAAACAAATAAGGTACACCCTGCCATACACCCAGCATGGAACTGAATACCGCGCTCCAGAAGCCGATCAGGAAGCACCATTTGCCGAATGGGCCAACGATTTCCTCGAGTTTTCCGGCAATGCCGAGTGCCATCCCCGGTCCCGTGATGACTTCGGGCTCCACGCCAGCAGCCACGATGATGATGGCGATGCCGAACAGGCCGGTCAGCGCATAGGCAATCACCAGGTCATAGCGGGTGCGCGGCAGATCCTCGCGGCGGGTCCAGTCGCGTTCACGTATCCAGTAGCCGTAACACAGCAGGGTAACGCTGCCGCCAACGCCGCCAATAACGCTGAAAATAAACAGAACGGACCCGTCCGGTATCGACGGTATCAACAAGCCGCTGAGTATTCCGGAAATGCCGGGGGCGACCAGTATTGCGCAGGTGATAACAACCAGTAACATCAGGCCCATGAAGAATTTCATGAGGCGTTCAAGCAGTGAGTAGCGGCCGATGATGACCAGCACAAGCGCCAGCAGCGAATGCAGGATGCCCCAGAGTTCGACCGAAAGTTCCGGGTACAGTGCGTGTGCTGCCAGGCCGGTGCCGGCAATCAATGCGCCGGCTACAATAAAGCTCCACAGCAAGAGATAAATAAAAAAGTAGAGGGATATGAATTTTGGCAAGCGTTGCACCCAACCTTCCAGCAGGGTGGAGCCGGTGGCCAGTTGCCAGCGTGTCAGCCCCTCATTCATGGCATACTTCATGATGGCGCCAACAACGGCAGCCCACAATATCGTGGTGCCAAACCGGGCTCCGGCAACGGAAGCTGCAATCAGGTCACCGGCTCCCAGCCCGGTTGCGGCAATTACCAGTCCAGGCCCAATGTCTTTAAAGCTGAAATTTTTCATATTCAATGAATCTGATGCGGTTAAGGTTTATGGATGTCGCGCTTATTGTTGCGCGAACCCTTAATACACGTGGTACATTTAATACGATTCGATACCGGTACCGGAATACCCTGTAGATGAAGCTGCGCACCCAGATATCCCTGTTGCTGTTTATGTTTGGCCTGGTGCCGTTGCTGGTCGGTTTCATGATCAATTTGCCGACGATCTTCGATCGCATCGAGGCACTATATCATAAGGCTCATTTACAGAATCTGCGCGCCGGATTCAGTGACCTGGACCAGCATATCGCTCGCCGCAACGAGATGGCACGGTTACTGGCCAAGATGCCGGAACCCGGCATGTTACTTGACGCTGACATCCTGGAATCGGCGCCGGGGCTGGCGGATGCACGGTCAAACTATGTTGACTGGGTCAATCAGGTGCTGATGGATCAGCTGGATATTACGCGCATCCTTTTTCTGAACGAAGAAGGCAATTCCCGTTTCTGGCTGGAGCGGGACCTGGCAAGCGGTCATCTGGAGGCTCATGAAGAAGAGCTGCGGGATGTGAATCCCGAGTTGGTGGAAACGGGCAGGAAATTATCACCGGGTGGCGTTGTGACGGGGCCCATCGTGATCGATCGGTCAGCGAGTGAATCATCACCGAATCGCTTCATGCAGCTCAGTCTTATCAGTCCGGTGGTCATTCCCACGGTGTCAGCCGATACCGGCGAAGTTTCAGAACAGCGCGGAGAAGTGATTATTTATCTGGATATGGGCGGACTTGCAAATGCCTATCGTGGCAACTACTGGGTGCAAAGCGACGGCCGTTACCTGGGTGATGCCAGCGCCAGGCAGCATGCAGGCAAGGCCTTTGAGGATTTTCAGGGGCTGGAGGAATTATTCGCCAGGGGTGAACTGGACCTGTGGGAATTCAATGGTCAACAGGTTATGTGGGTGCCACTGTTTAATACCGAGCATGCCGGGCCACTCTGGGTTGGCCGCAGTGTGGATCCCTCGCCACTGGCGCAACTGCTGAACACCGTGCATATCCGTGTTGCTATCGTTGCGGCCGGTTTGCTGCTGGTCGTGTTTGTTGTCGCTCGCCTGATTGCCGTTAGAACCGAACGGCTGGGGCGTGAATTAACGGAGGGTATTTCCCGGGTGCTGGAACGGGACAAGGCCGTCAACTTTTCATGGCAACGGCCTGAGGAGCTTCACGAGCTGGGTATACACCTGACCCGTCTGGCCAATACGCATTCTGAAAATAACCGGGCGCTGCATGATTACGCCGAGGAGCTGGAGGCAACCAACCGTTACAAGTCCGAATTTCTTGCCAATGTCAGCCACGAACTGCGTACGCCGCTGAACTCTATCTTGCTGTTATCAAAAATGCTGTCGGAAAACGCTGCCGGAGAACTGTCTGCCAATGAAAGCCGCCAGGCACAGATTATCCACGCTGCAGGCACAGACCTGAGGGCACTGATTGATAATATTCTTGACCTGTCACGTGCCGAGGCACGACAAATGTCACTGCTTTCAGAGCAGGTGGATTTGCGGAAACTGCTGACGGATGTGATTGATTTGATGAAGCCGCAGTTTGATGAAAAGCAGCTTGCCCTGGACCTGTATGTCGATGTAGATGTACCCGGGAGCATACTTTCAGATGGTGAGAAGCTGCGCCAGATACTGATCAATTTTTTGTCCAATGCCGTCAAGTTTACCGCGGCGGGTGGTGTGACAGTCAGGCTGCAGGCAGGAGAATCCTGGCCGGTTAGTATCAGTGTGACCGACACCGGTATTGGTATCCCGGCTGATAAACTGGACATGGTGTTTGAGGCCTTCAAGCAGGCAGATGGTTCAACCAGTCGACGCTTTGGCGGTACCGGTCTCGGGCTGACGATCAGTCGGGAGCTTGCACGGTTGATGGGGGGAGAGATCCGTGTCGAGAGTGTGCCGGACGGGGGATCTACATTCTCGCTGTTCCTGCCACTGCAAATGCCCTCGACACCGGCGGAAGAGGAGAGCCGTGATTTACGCACAGGGAAACAGGACAAGCCTGCTGCAGAGGCGATCCCGAACGCCAATTATCAGGGTGCGCGTGTCCTGCTGGTAGATGATGATGTGCGTAACCTGCTGGCACTGACGCCGCTGCTGGAGCGGTGGGGACTTGACGTGATGGCGGCCGGTGATGGTGCGGAGGCTCTTGAAACACTGGCAACGGCCGGCCCGTTTGACGTGCTGCTGATGGATATCATGATGCCGGGTATGGATGGTTACGAGGTCATTCGTCAACTGCGGAAGCAGCCCGGGTTTGCAGACTTGCCGGTGATTGCCCTGACTGCCAAGGCCAGTGATGAGGACCGGCAGCACTGCCTGGCGGCCGGTGCCAATGACTGTGTCGTGAAACCACTGGAACCACAGGCGCTGAAACTTGTACTGGATGAATATTTAATTGTTACGCCACGCTAAAGCTGAGGGTGCAGGAAATAATTTATGAATCGATATGCAGATTTCCGGATACTGATTGTTGATGATAATCAGAATAACCTGTTTACCTTGCGTGCACTGATCGAGAAGCATATGGGGGTCGAGGTGCTGGAAGCAGATTCCGGTCAGGCGGCGCTTGATATGGCGTTGCAGAATCCACGTATCGATCTGGTTGTACTGGATGTGCAAATGCCGGGCATGGACGGTTTTCAAACAGCTTCCATGCTGAAGGTCCGGCAGAAGACTCGCGATATCCCCATTATCTTCCTGACGGCTGCCTATAAAACTGACGAGTTCCAGCAAAAGGGTTATGAAGTAGGCGCTGCCGATTACCTGCTCAAGCCCATTGACGACAACCAGTTGATTAACAAGATCAGTACCTATCTGCGTCTGATCGAGAAAGAGCGCGATATGAATCGCCGGCTGGAAACGCTGGTGGAAGAGCGTACCGCCGAGTTGCGGCTTGCAAAGCAATACCTCGAGAATGTCATCAATAACATGGGTGAGGCGCTGCTGCTGCTGGAGCCGGGCGGCAAAATCAATGCAGCCAATCCGGCTGCCTGTCGCATGCTGGATTACAAGGAAGAAGATTTGCTGGGGATGGCGATTGGCGACGTCTTCGAGGAAGAGGAAGCAGTACAGGCCAACGCCTTCATGGGGACCTGGCTGGAGGCGCTGATTCGAACCGGTACCATCAGCAGCATCGAGGCCAGTTTCATTGCCAAGGACCAGCGCCGGGTGCCGGTCCTGTTTTCACGTACAGCACTCAAGGACGAGGCGGGTGATATCACCGATATTATCTGTATAGCAAAGGACATGACGGGGTACACTCGTGTTGAAAAGGGTCAGGCATAGCAGTCGTAGCGAAAAAAACTGTCCACAGGTTGCAACTCAGGATACACAGAGTAAACTTCCCGGCAGGTTAATCTGGAGTCATTGATGGAAGATTCAAAACCAGTCCGGGAACCGGAAGAAGATATCACCCTGACAGCCGAAGCCCTCAAGGCCATGGGGCATCCGTTACGATGGAAGATTCTCTGTACGCTCGGGAACAAAGAGATGTCTGTCGGTGAGATTGTCGAGAAGATTGGCACTTCCCAGAGTAATGTTTCGCAGCACCTGGATCAGCTGCGCAACAAGAACATCGTTAAATCACGGCGTGATGCGAACCGCATTTACTATTGTGTCAGGAACGAGGAGTTGCTCGAGTTGATAGGCACCATGCGCGGTGTACTCTGCCATACCAATCTGGATGATGGCTACTCGTCCGAGTAGCCCCGATCAATTACCTGCTGGTAATAAAATACGGGGGTGACTCTTGCGAGTCGCCCCCGTTTGGCTTTTCTGGTCAAGTAATGAGGAGTTACTTGGCTACAGGAGCAGCAGGTGCTTGCGGAGCAACTGCAGCAGCTACAGGAGCATAACCGTACGGAGCATAACCATAAGGTGCATAGCCATAACCGTTGTTACCACGGTAGCCGTTGTAGCCGCGTCCATAACCACGACCGGAACCACGAGCGCTGCCGCCCATGCTGAAACCGAAGTCGGCATCGAGGTCACCGGAACCATAGCCATCGCCATAGCCATCGCCGTTGTAGTTATTGTATCCGTTGTCACCCCAGCCCCAGGCAGAAGCGGCTGTAGAGGCCAAAGCGATCGTGGCAGCGAACAGTACAGTTGAAATCTTTTTCATCATGTTCTCCAAAATGTTTAGTTAATAAATCGGGTGAAAAATTTGTTTGTCAGTAATGACGGAGAGAATAATATAAGCAAATGCTTAAATAAGCAACTACTAATTTAATTATTTTCTTATACATAAGGGTTTGTTCGATTATTATGATTTATTACAATAAGATAGGATTGCATGGTTGTTTTATTTTCCAGGTGTTCCTGGAGAAGAACAACGATATTAACCTTATCAAGACGTAAAAAAGCGTGGTCCAGGTTCCCTGGCAGTCTGCCCCGGTGTGGAGGTCATGAGAATCCCCATTGTATTTATTTCATATAGTGTGGTTATTATTGACCTATGTTAATCGCTACCAGGCAAAAATTGCTGTTGTCCATTATTGAACTGGGTGGTTATCCCAACTTCACCCCTCTGTACGAAACGCTCGGTTATGAAGTGGAGATAGCGACCCGGATGCGCAAGGCTCTCGGCATTCTCAAAAAGTGTCAACCGGATGTGATTGTGACGGAATTTAATTTTCAGTCTGATTTTCGTGACCGTACCAGTAGCCTTGAGTCTTTGCTGGCTGTTGTGCAACGACTCCCTGCGACCCGTGTGATCGTGTTTTATGAAAAGGAATTTGCGTCACAATTTGATAATTTGCGCGCGCGTTTGCCGGTGCATTGTGCGCTGATGTTTCCTGTTGAAGAGTCGGCATTACGTGCCTGCCTGCTGGAGCAGGAACCTGCCGGTACGGCTTGATGCGGCGGGCAGTTTTAATAGAGTGATAATAGGGAAGGGACATAATATGAAAACAACTCCAAGTGTATTGTTATTGTCATTATTGCTGACAGTGTCACTGACGGCATCTGCTGCAGACATCCGGGTGCGCGTCTTCGAGCGTGGTGACCAGGTGCCATTGGTAAACGCGGCGGTCTGTCTTGGAACATCAGCGAGGCTTGACCAGTTTGGTACTCACATGACAGATGATGAAGGCAATGTGTCATTCACCGATATACCGCGTGCCGCATTGCTGTTAACCGTATCCCACCCGGGCTACATGGCCGAGCAGGAAACCCTGGTAACCTCAACGGGCCATCGCACGCTGATGATGTCATTATCAACCGGTGGTGGCGGTACACCCTGTCCGTTGAGCAACAGTGCTTCCAGAGTATATGACGATGGTCTGAGTATTAGTCGTTTTGCACTGAATAACGGCAAGGCAGTGACGGCTAATCAGACGGTCACATTGAATAACCAGGCAAACAGTCAAGCCACGCAATACCGTGCCAGTGAACGGGCGGATTTCTCCGCTGCCAACTGGCAGGGTTATGCTGCGGCACCGCCCTTCCAGCTGAGTCCAGGCCCCGGCATAAAGCATGTCTATTTCCAGGTGCGGCGGAACGTGACCGCAGGCGGTGCAAATATTGAAACACTTTCACCGGTCGTGCGTGATTCCATAACCTTGCAGTAGAAATTCTTGCCACGGTACATGGACTGGTGGAGAGTTGCGCCCGCTGTCATTCACGGCGTCAGCCCGGATGATGCGTCAGGTTAAAACCTGGCATGAGGCATCTCAAGTCGGCGCAAAAGAGAATTCCTTTTCCCTCCGGGAGAAGTCCACGACCTTGACTATCAACCCGATAGTCAAACAGGCCCGACCTGTGGGTTTGCTATATGTCCCTCGCCGGGGGAAGGCCGATGAATATGCTGTTGTTCATCCAGGGGGTGATGTTGCGGGTGAGGGCTTTTTCTCCGACAATTTTCATTGACCCGTCTCGAATGGCCTTTTTATAGGTATTGTCGCCCATCCAGATGTCGGCCATGGTCTTGACGCTGGAGGTGAAATAGACGTCAGTCTCCTTCCCGGGATCATTGACACACAGGTCCACCTCTTCACCTTTAACCACCAGCCACCAGTCAGGGTATTTGTTGATGTCCGTAAAGTTAAACCGGATGACTGTTTCCTTGCCGATGAGCTTTTCGGGAACGATGCTGCGTTTCAGGTATAACATCAGCAGTTCCACATCGTAATCATTCTCTGTCAGGTTGGATCGTGCCCAGCGCATCCCCCAGTCGCCGAGACTGCGAATAATGGGTAATAACTCCTTGCAGGATGCTGTCGGAAAATATTCATAACCTCTTTGGCCGGGTATCTTCTTCTTCAGCACCAGGCCATGTTCAGAGAGTGATTCCAGACGCCGCGAAAGTATCGTCGGTGAAATCAGGCTCAGCCCGCGATGCAGTTCATTAAAGCGGGAACCGCCCATCAACAGTTCACGGATAATGAGTAAAGTCCACTTTTCCCCAATGACTTCTGTGGCCTTGGCGACAGGACAAAACTGGCCATACTCCATAAGCGACAAGCCTTCAGTAGTTACTTACTACATTCAGTGTAGTTGGATGCTACACAATCGAAAGTATTTTACAAGGCGCCTCCTGCCTATGCTTACTACATCGCAGCCACCTTCGGTCTGCGTCGAATGAGTAACTACAGGAGAAAAGCCATGAACCTTGATATGAACAAAGTAGAACCGTTTGCCGGGCAGGTGGTGGGTGATATCAGCGCCACCATCTCGAGTGTGATGACCAATATTGGTCATAAACTGGGGCTCGCTCCGGGTGCCCAGGCGGGTGAAAGCGCCTGTCGGATGTCATGCGGGAAGTCGGGTTCAATAATATACGACGCGCAGCAGAGACGCCCTTTAATATGGTACTTGAAACATGAATAAATTAAGGAGGCTCTGTTTAATCCAGTTTTTCGTCATTCCGGGTGGAACGTAGCGGCGACCCGGAATGACAAATTGATCAGATTTCCTTAAGGAGGCTGATTACCCCGTTATGGATCGCTCTTTCGAGGTCGTTTCTTGCGGCCTTCGAATTTTACGATTGCCTGGACAATGATGTCGTAGGGCAGTTTCTCGAGGCTGGCGTATTTCTCGATGGCTGCATCGATCAAGCCGATAGCATTTTCAATGTTGGTGTCAGCTGCGCAATGGGGATAGATCAGGCCCTGTAGTCCCAACAGGCCACCGGTCTGCACCTTGATTTCCTTTGTATGTGGCAATGGTCCGTTGGCGCTGGTCAGGTGCAGCGCAAAACGGGCTTTGCTGCGCATGCTGTTCAGGAACTCGACACACAGAGTATTGCCGGCGGCAGACTTGCAGGCAATGCCTTCACGGTCAGCGAGGTGAAAGCGGTGGGATTGTTTGCAGGTGCAGCGTCGCGAATTGATGGTTTTTTCGAAGACGCAGCGACGCTGGTTTAAGGTGTGGTAGGTATCCTTGTATTCCTTTTCTTCCATCGCGGGATTAACGGCAATCTATTTTTCCCATTCCTTGGCGATCGGTTCTTCTCTGTATTCCAGCAAGCGCTTTTCAGCCTCGGCCGTGTCATCCGCGAAAATGACCCTGTAGGACTGTTTATCCTCCAGGCTTTCTTCTGAACGCAGACGCCGGACTTCGGTCTTGGCCGGCTTGAAGTTTTCGAATTCGCTGACATGTTCCGCAGACTTCTTTGTGCCGGTGTCCGTTGTTGTGACTTTATAGATATAGTAGGGCATGTTTTATTCCTGCATTTACCTTGGTGTGTTGGTGGTTAGTTGTGACTGTCAAGTACAACCGATGTGACCTGTGAGTTGTGCATAATAATACAGCCGCTGTGGCGCCCCACGCCATCCTCACTGTAATCAAACGTGTAGGTGCGTTTGAATCCCGGGCCGCTGCGACGCGTAAAGTAGGGCCTGATGCTTTTAAGGGTTGCCGTACCGTCGAGAAACTGCAATTCCTGCCGTTTGCAGGTCTGCCGCGCAATTTGTATTGCCACGTCGCGACAACGCTGGCTGATTTGCCAGAACCAGACCAGAAACACGATTATCAACAGTGTGGTGAGTGGTGCCATGATTCAGGTGAAACCTGTTGCTAGTTATCTGCCTCTGCCGGCCATTTTACAGGATTAATAAGCATAAGGATAAAGTGGGAATTTTCCTGAAGAACAGTCGTGGCACCATGCTAGAATCGCTGACTACATCATTAGTCCTGGCCACAGGGCAGTGGGAAATTATAATGTCAGCTCTTACCGAGGAGGATCGTGCAGAACTCGCTCGCATGGTCGTAAAATTGCTCGATGATTGGGGTGTTAAGGCATCCGATCAGGTCAATATACTTGCCTTGCCGGAAGGGACGCCGACGCGCATGTTGCGACGTTACCAGGACAATACACCGTTACCGGATGACCCGGATGTTTTAAAGCGTGTCGAACACTTGATGGGTATCGCCGATGCACTGCGTACGACCTTTCCCCGAAATGCCAGTATCGGACTGCTTTGGGTAAAGCAGCCGTGCAGGCGCTTGCGCCGTCGCCGTCCGATAGAAATCATTATTGAAGATGGATTGAGTGGTTTGATTGCCGTGCGCACACACCTGGATTGTTCATTTGCCTGGCGCGAAACCGAGCGCACTGACTAGGGTTATATCGATGGATCAGGAGCCTGTCCGAGAACAGACTGATCTACTGCTGACAAACCTGGTTGGCCAGGTTTTCCGATAATTTTCGTTAAATAGGCCCACTATTCTCCCCGGTTAATATATATTTCTGCGTGCATTTATCGTAGCAGGGCCACCCGAAATACATATTTCCCTATAGAGGGGCAACTACCGTTCCGATTTCTGTGAACACACCGTAACACGGTGCTTTCAGTAGCTATGGATGGAGGCAAGCGAATGGCCTGAGGGGGCTGCCGCGGCTGCACTCACTGCACCGCAGACCAATTTCTTGGACATCAAGTAGGGTGTTTATCTGTTATCGTAATGGTCCTGCGCATCAACAGGAGACAGGTTTTGCGAGTATTCAGTGGCATATCGATCCGGGCTGGTATGACCATCCTGCCGTACATGACAGGAATGTTGATGTCGGTCAGCCTGGCCGCACCGGTACCGGTGGTCGTGGTGACGGCCGAACCCCGGGAATTGACACCCGTGGTGCAGATTGCTGGTACCGTCATCAGCCACAACGACACGCGGCTTGCCGCGCAAGTCGAAGGTCTGGTGACCTGGGTGGCGGATGTCGGTATCCCGCTGGCGGCGGGGGATGTCGCCGCACAACTGGATGATGTGCTGATCCGGGCGGTGCTGGCCGAGGAAGAGGCGCAGATTGCCCGTGAACAGGCCAATGTCGCTTTTCACCAGAAAGAGTCACAGCGACTTGAAAAGCTGGCCAAGGACAACCATGCAGCACTCAGTCGCCTTGACGAGTCAAAACGCGATGCCAGTATTGCCCGCAGTGAATTGCTTGCTGCGAAATCGCGCGTTGCGCAAAGCCGCGAGAAGCTGGCACGCACTGCGATCAAGGCGCCGTTTGCCGGTGTGGTAACAGAACAGTTTATCCAGGCAGGGGAGTGGGCGGATCCGGGGACGGCAATAGTCCGTTTGGTCGATACCGCGACACTGGAAGTACAGGCCTGGGTACCGGTGAAGACGTTGCCTTACATTCACGCGCGCAATGAACTGCAGTTGACCGTTGCCGGGCAACCCGCCAGCGGCATCGTGCGTACCCTGGTGCCTGTGGGTGATGATCAGTCACGCCTGTTCGAATTGCGATTGATCCTGGATGGTGACAGTTTGTCAGCCGGGCAGAGTGTCCGCATTGCCATACCCACCGCGGATTCACAAACGGCAACCGTCATCCCGCGGGACTCACTGGTATTGCGTCGTGATGGCGCCAGCGTTTTTCGTATCCTGGATGATAATACGGCCGAACGTGTCAATATCACCACCGGCATGGCGGAAGGTGATCTCATCGAAGTGCTGGGTGATATTCAGCCTGGTGACCGGGTCGTGATACGCGGTGGCGAGCGCCTGCGTTCCGGGGAGGAGGTTGAGGTGCGTGAGCAGGTGGTCGAGTGAACCTTATTCGGCAGGCGCTGGATAATCATATTGCGGCGCTGGTCGCTGCCATACTGGTCATTCTTTTTGGTCTTGTCAGCCTGTCACGCCTGCCTGTGCAGCTGACCCCCGAGATTGAACGGCCGACGATTTCTATAAGCACCAGCTGGCGTGCCGCTGCCCCGGAAGAAATCGAGGCGGAAATCATCGAGCCGCAGGAGAAAGTGCTGCGTGGCCTGTCTGGCATGACCAAGCTGGATTCCGAGGCACAGCGCGGACGTGCACGCATCACCATTACTTTTGCCGTGGACAGTGACCTGCAGCGCAGACTGATCGATGTGCTCAACCGTCTGAACCGGGTATCCGGTTATCCGGAGGATGCCGATGAGCCGGTACTGGGAACCGTTGGTGAACGCAGCCGGGCCATTGCCTGGTTCATTATCAAGACACAGCCGGGCAATGACCGCGATATCGTCTCCTATCTTGATCTTGTTGAAGATGTAGTACAGACGCGCTTTGAACGGGTGGCGGGTGTCTCCATGTCTGAAGTGCGCGGCGGGCGTCCGCTTGAGGTGCGCGTGACCTTTGATCCCTACAAGGCCGCCAGCCTCGGTATCGAATTAACGCGCATTGCGAAACTTGCCGGTGGCAATGAGGATGTCTCTGCAGGCACGGTCGATGTCGGCAAGCGCCGTTACACCCTGCGTTTTACCGGTGCGTTTGCGGTTGAGGATCTGAACGAGATGATCCTCGACTGGCGTGACGGACGACCGGTGCACCTGCGGGATGTTGCCACGGTTGATGTTCGCATGGCGGACCCGGAGAGCTTCGTGATTAACAAGGGAGGCACCGCCATCGCCGTTAATGCGCACCGTGAAAGTGGCGTCAATGTGCTGCAGGTCATGACGGGCCTGAAGCAGGCCGCCGCGGAATTGATCGAGGGGCCGCTGGCCAGTGCGGGCCTGCAGATGGAGCAGGCCTATGACGAGACGGTGTATATAAACCGTTCCCTGCAGATGTTGTTTGGCAACCTGCTGCTGGGTATCGTCTTGGCTATCGGTGTGTTGTGGTGGTTTCTACGGCGTTTCCGCGCCACCCTGCTGGTCGCGGTGTCTATCCCGGTTTCACTGTTGTTCGCCTTCAGTGTTCTTGATTTGAGCGGCCACACGGTGAACGTCATTTCGCTTGCCGGTCTGGCCTTCTCGGTGGGCATGGTGCTGGATGCCTCGATTGTGGTGCTGGAGAATATTGTGCGCCTGCGTGAATCCGGCATGAGCAGTCTGAAGGCATCGCATGATGGTGCGCTACAGGTGCGTGGCGCCCTGGTCGCATCGACTGCAACAACCGTGGCGATTTTCCTGCCCGTGGTATTTCTACCGGATGAGGCGGGTCAGCTCTTCGCTGACCTTGCATTGACGATTGCCTTTGCCATCATCGCTTCCATGTTCATGGCGTTGATCGTTTTACCCACGATGGCCAACCAGTGGTTGAAAGAGGTGAACAGTGATGATCCGCATACCCGTTGGTGGGACGGCATTACGCAACGCATCATGGCGCTGACGGAGAGCCGCGGGCAGAGGCTGCGCTGGATTTCCGGTTTGATCAGTGTTCCATTGTTGTTGATTCTGTTGCTAAAGCCCGACGTGGATTACCTGCCGGATGGCAATCGTAACCTGGTGTTCGCTTTCGTGCACCCGCCACCGGGTGTCAATATTGAACACCTGCGAACAGAAATGGGGCAGGTTGTTGCCGAGCGGCTGGCACCGTATGTCAGTGGTGAGAAGCAACCGGCGATTAAACATTATTTTTTTGTCGCCTATAACGGTGGCGTGTTCATGGGAGTGCGTGCGGCAGACAGCAGTCGTGCACAGGAACTGGTTGCGGTCATTAACCAAACCATCCGTGGTTTTCCGGACACTATTGCCTTTGCCAAACAGTCATCCCTGTTCGGTGGGTCCCGGGGTGGCCGGACGGTTGATATGAATATCCAGGGTCGTGATATGGATAAACTGCTGGAAGCGGCGCGCGCCGGATTTGCCGCTGTAAAGAAGCAGTGGCCGGAAGCCAATGTCAGCCCATCGCCGGGCCTGGAGCTGGCAGAGCCCGAATTGCGTCTGGTGCCGGATGAACGGCGTATTGCCGAGGCGGGCTGGAACCGTGACATCCTGGCACAGGTGTCACGTGCCTTGGGTGATGGCCTGTATGTGGGCGATTATTTTAATGGTGAAGAGCGACTCGATATCATTGTACGCGCCGAGTCCTGGGATACACCGGAACAGCTGGCGGCGATACCGTTGGCCACGCCCACCGCAGGGATAATGCCGTTTGGTGAACTGGTCGAGGTAGTTCGCACAGCAGGCCCCGACAAGTTACGCCGGCTGGACCGGCGTCGTACAGTCGCACTGCGGGTCACGCCCCCCGAGGGCGTGTCACTGGAACAGACTATTGTCTTTCTCCAGGAGGAGATCGAACCGCTGGTTCTGGAATATCTGCCCGAGGGCGGTGGTGTGCGATACAGCGGTGCGGCTGACAAGCTCGAGGAGGCTCTGGTCAACCTGAGTGGCAGTTTCATGCTGGCACTGGTCATCCTGTATTTGTTGATGAGTGCCCTGTTTCATTCATTTCGTGATGGTCTGCTGGTATTGCTGGTGCTGCCGCTGGCGGCCATCGGTGGTGTGTTGGCATTGCGCCTGCTGAACCTGGTGACCTTTCAGCCCATGGATCTGCTGACCATGATCGGCTTTATTATTTTACTGGGACTGGTGGTCAATAACGCCATTCTGCTGGTGTATCAAACCCGTCTCGCAGAACGCCAGGGTGTGTTGCGTCGTGCAGCCGTTGAACAGGCGGTGCGGTTGCGGTTGCGACCGATTCTGATGACGACCCTGACGAGTGTGTTCGGCCTGTTGCCGCTGCTCTTGATGCCCGGTGCCGGTACCGAATTGTACCGCGGACTCGCCGGTGTCATCGTGGGTGGCATGCTGGTCAGTGCGGTCTTTACCCTGCTGTTGTTGCCTGCCTTGCTGAGGAGCGGTGAATCAGCAGCGGTGCCGGTGTGAGCGTGCCGTGAGATTCCATCAACTGCGTTCACTGTATCCTCGTCAAAGCCATGGCAAATTACAGGCCGGTTTGATCGGTTAGTGGTTGAAAATAGTTCCCGGCAAGTGACTGTCTGTCATGCCGTCAAGGCTGCTGGAAGTGTATAAAGTTTTAGTGTAGATGACCGACAAAGAGGATGTCTCAGGCGGTAGATATGTCGGTAGGGATATGCCTGCCCGCGTGGTATCACAAAAACGGCAACGGTTTGCCTCCACTGGCACACTGTGCAGTCAAGGAGAAGTATTCGCATGGATCTCGCAACCTTACTAGGTTTGGCAGGTACGATAGCCGCGATTCTGACAGCCATCCTCATGGGTGGATCCATGGATATTTTCATCAATGGTCCCGGATTGATGATCGTCTGTGCGGGAACGATGACGGTCGTTCTGATGAAATATCCCCTCTCTGTTGCTGCAGATGCCATGAAGGCGGCAGCCAAGGCCTTTCTTAACAAGACGCAGACTCCCAACGAGCTGATTGAAAAATGTGTAGAACTTTCGAATATTGCCCGCAAGGAAGGTGTGCTCGGTCTTGAGCAGGTTGAAATCGAGAATCAATTTCTCAAGAGGGGTGTACAGCTTGTTGTGGATGGTAGTGATGCCGATTTTGTTCGCAAAATGATGAATACGGATATCAATCAGACGATTGAGCGTCATGAAGAAGGTCAAAGCATTTTCAAGTCAATTGCTGATGTTGCCCCGGCGATGGGCATGATCGGTACATTGATTGGCCTGGTGCAGATGATGGCAAATATGGATGATCCCAAGGCGCTTGGACCTGCAATGGCCGTGGCGCTGCTGACAACGCTCTACGGAGCTGTAATTGCAAATGTTTTTGCGCTGCCTATCGCAGATAAACTGGCCCTGCGCAGCAAGCAGGAACGCTTGACCAGGCAGTTGATTGTGGAAGGCTTGTCGGCGATACAGGAAGGCCTTAATCCTCGTGTAGTGGATGATTTGCTGAAGATCTATCTGCCGGGTAGCCAGCGGGATGCAGAAGAAAACAACGATCCACAACCTGATGCAGCCTAGGCTTTGTACCGGGAAAGCAGGGAAGTAGCTCATGTCGTGTGATGGCGAAGGTTTGCAGTCAAAAAAGAAATGTGCTACCGGTATTTCTGCCTGGGTCCTGACCTTTGCTGACTTGATGTCTCTGTTGTTGGCATTCTTCGTGCTATTGTTTTCGTTTTCCGAGATGGATAAAGCAAAGTACAAGCAGGTTGCCGGTTCCATGAAGGAGGCGTTTGGTATTCAACGGATAATAAGGGTCAAGGAGCCGCCAAAGGGGATCAATATTATTGCGCAGGAGTTCAGTGCCGGGACACCAGACACAAAGACTGCCATGAATGAACTGCGTCAACATACCACTGATGATTTCCGGCAATATTTGAAGATGCCTGCTACAGACAGTTTCAGGGAGGCACTGGAAGGAGAGAAAAGACGGTTGCGACTGGCGCTTGCTGGTGAAATCGATGACGGCTTTGTTGAAGTAGATATTGTCGATGAGACGATTGTCATCCGTATTCTGGAGCGGGGTTCATTTACATCGGGAAGTACAGAATTAATAGAGCCTTTCAGGTCCCTTATAGAGAAGATGGCCCGAACAATAGGTAATAATCCAGGGGGTATAGTGGTAGCAGGTCATACTGATTCAGTACCAATCTCTACCGGATATCATCGTTCAAACTGGGAACTCTCGGCATCGCGCGCGGTAACAGTTCTGCACGAACTGATGCAACAGGGCAGTATTCCACCAGGCCGTTTCCACCTTGAAGGCTATGGTGATACAAGACCGGTAGATTCAAATAACAGCAGTCACGGACGTGCCCGGAACCGGCGTGTTGAAGTGACGCTCCTTTATGAGGATGCAGCTGCAAAGGGTCAGGGATCCGGTGGGCCGCTGGGGGATGCCTCGTTTACTATGCCGGTTGATGTTGACGATGGAATTAACGGTATCCTGCAAGACCCTTGCTCGGGGTGTGATGACCTGGATCCAGGCAGTTAGTGCGTAATCCGGAATCCTGGGATTTCTGATCGCTCAGTGTCAGGATGATTCTTGTTGTTTCCAGGATCTATGCAATAGCAATGGGACGATTTTCATGTGGATCACTGGTATCACCGTCTGGTCCATACACATTCCGATCCATGGTTTCACCGCGTAATATACACAGTGCTTTCCTGGTGTGGGCACTGAAAAGATCCACCAGTTGATGGTTGTGCCTGTTATGATCGCGACAGTCTGCAGCGATTGATAACAGTCGTTGCCACAGGTCTGAGAGCGTGCCGTCATCATTGCACCTTTTTATGCAGTCATCCATACCCTCAGGGCCATGTTTTATTCCGTTGGACTCCAGCAGGAATATTCGTGACTGCTCATGTTGGGCCAGACGTTCCAGTATTAACCGTTTCTTGTTAATGATCTCCTCAAAAGCTGGAATGTCATGATCGGTGATTGCCTTTTGCTCGGCAGCCAGTAACTGCTTTAACTGTTTACTGGCATCAAGTTCCTGCATTAACAGCTTACTTATGCGTGCCTGGGATATGCCGGGTCTTGTGGACATGGAGGGGCTCCTACTGCAGTCTCATGGTGAATTGATAAAGGTTCTCTGGGAATTTCTCAGGGTTTATCACATAATCACCCACATGGAATTTATTTCTGAGTTCTGTTACTCGTTTTGTATCGGTGCTTGCAGGGGGGGCTTACAAGGCAACCTGAACCGTTGTCGCAGATTGTACAATTCCCTCGAGCACTTTTTTTGTGCTCAGGTTACGAACCCGTATGCGTTCACCGGAAGCGCCATCAGCCAGTGCTTCCCCCGACATCTGTACTTTCAGTCCATGTGATACGGCGATCAGACTGATCAGTTGTCCTCGCTTGATCTGCATTCTGGATTTCACCATGGGGTTCGTAATCGCAGCACCCATGGAGACAGTACGGATGATCTCCTTGCCGACTACTTGCGACAGATCCTTGTAATAGCCGGAACGCATTTCTGCCAGATCTCGTTCAAGCATTTTTACATCTTGAGCCTGAACGATCATGCCTTTTGACAAGGGGCGTGCGGCAACAACAACCGTTTCATGGACACTGACTTTTACAGGAACATAGAGCGTCCATGGCTGTGTTCCCGGGCAACGGACACCCACTGTGGTATTACCCAGTGAGCGCCCGCCTGTGGGCTGAAAGGCCTCCAGAGGTTTATCGCATTCTTTAAGGCGTAATCGTGAATCGAGGCTCCCGGCCCTGGCGGCAGGTAATCTGCCATGGCTGGATAATACCGTTTCCTTGATGAATGTTTCAGCGCTTGTCTGGATGGACTCGTGGCTCTGCAAGGCAGTGGCCACCACGGGGCTGGCGATGACAGTCAGCATTGATGTGCATCCGCATAGTAAATTTTTCAGCTTCATCTTTTGTACCTGTGCTTCATGGGTTCTACTGTTTATTAGAGCAACTATTGTGCCAATTCATGGAATTCCTGTGATGGGGCCGGATTTGTAGCAGAACCCCGGGTAGTTGATTCTTATGACACGCTCCTGGCGGCAATCTCTTGCCGCTCTCAAGGGCAGGGTGTTGCCGCTTCTGCAAGTCAGCATGTGCTGACTGCGCTCGCTACAGGGTGACTGTGCCCTCCTGCTTTTCGATTGCCTGCCCGTATATATAAGGTGTAGAGCACCCATTGCTGGCCTGTGACATGGACACTGGCAAGGTCACTGCATTACTTGGCATGCAGATTGCTACTGTGAAGACAAAAGGAATTTAGTGGAGATACACCATGCCAAATACCGTTGATCGCGTTTTCGGGATTCATGCCGAGGCCCTGCAATTAAGGGCGCGGCGTGGTGAGGTGCTTGGCTCCAACCTGGCGAATGCGGACACCCCCAGTTACAAGGCGCAGGATCTGGATTTCAAGGCAGCCCTTAGTGATGCGAGGGCACAGAAGTCGACAGCCATGGCAACCACACAGAAAGGCCACATACAGCCACATGGACTTATTGGCGGGGCGCATGTGCTGTATCGGACACCAAACCAGTCATCGCTGGACGGTAATACCGTAGACACGCAGGTAGAACAGAACAAGTTCGCCGAGAATGCAGTGCGCTACCGGACCAGTATCCGTTTTCTTAGTGGCAAAATACAAGGCCTGATGACGGCCATCAGGGGAGAATGATTATGGGGCTATTTAGCATATTCAATGTTGCAGGTTCAGCGATGAGTGCACAAACCGTGCGACTTAATACGGTAGCCAGCAATATGGCCAATGCGGATGTTGTCAGTGGTACGGAAGCGGGTGCCTATCATGCCCGCCAACCGGTTTTCTCGGCCGTTATGGATGCGCTAGGAGGTAACCCGGCATCAGTTCCTGTTGAGATTAATGGCATTGTCGAAAGTGATGCACCGATCAACAAGCAGTATAGCCCGGAACATCCGGATGCAGACAAGGATGGTTATATCTTTATGTCCAACGTCAACATGATTGAGGAAATGGCCAATATGATTTCTGCATCACGTTCCTATCAGAGCAACGTTGAAGTTGCTAACACCTCAAAACAATTGTTGCTCGAAACCTTGCGGCTCGGGCAGTAAGGCTGGGTTATAAACTGGAGTAGCAGTGATATGAGCACTATTCAGGACGCCACACTTTACGAAGACCTGGGACTGTCTCGTTCCTTGCAAGATAGTAGTAAGCGTAACGAGCTGGACCAGGACGATTTTTTAATGCTGATGACCACCCAGCTGAAGAATCAGGACCCGCTCAAGCCTGCGGATAATGCTGAATTCATGAGCCAGTTGGCACAGTTTGGTGCTGTGGAAGGTATCGCGGGTCTAAAGACAGAGATACAAAACCTGGCAGGTTCTCTGGTCTCAAACCAGACCTTTCAGGCGGCTGGCATGCTGGGACGTGAAGTGTTAATCCCGGCTACTCAAGGTGTACTGGGGCAGGACGGTGTCATTGAAGGTGCCGTAGAACTGTCCAATGCAGTATCAAGCCTGGATATTGGAATTTACGATCTAGGCGGGCAGCTGGTAAGGAATGTCAGCCTCGGCAGTCAGTCGCCAGGGATGGTGGCTTTTGACTGGGATGGCCTCACTACGGATGGTGAGGTTGTTCCGCCGGGGCGTTATGAGATCCGTGCAGAGGCGGTCAGTGGTGGCATCAACGAGGCCTATGAGGTGCTGATTGCTGACAAGGTGCAAAGTGTTTCATTGCCTGCTGCGGGTAAAGCACTAACGATGGAGCTTGCCGGATTGGGTACAGTGAATTTTTCAGAAATCAGACAGATCAGATAGTCATTTAAAAAGGAGAGCTATTATGTCATTTCGAATTGCTTTAAGTGGTCTTGCAGCATCTCAGGCGACGCTGGATGTGACGGCCAACAATATTGCCAACGCAAATACTGTGGGCTTCAAGCAGTCGCGGGCAGAGTTTACTGATGTATACGCAACGGCATTCGGTAGTATCGGTTCCCTGGATACGGGTGCCGGTGTACGGCTTGCCTCGGTGTCATCCCTGTTTACCCAGGGCAATATTGATTTTACCGGTAATGCCCTTGACCTTGCAGTTAACGGGGAAGGGTTTTTTACCATGAGCGACCAGGGTTCCAGTGTCTATAGTCGTAACGGTGCTTTCAGTGTGGATCGTGATGGCTACGTGGTCAACGTGACCGGTCAACGCTTGCAGGCCTATCCGGCTCTGGACCCACAGGGTACTAATTTCAGTACCGCATCGCTGGGTGATTTGCAGCTGGCCGCATCGGATGCGGCGCCCCGGCCTTCATCAACTGCAGATCTCTCACTCAACTTGCAGGCTGATAGTACGCTATTGGGGCCTGGTGCCATTGATCCGTCTGATGCATCGACTTACAACTATTCAACTTCACTGACAACCTATGACAGCCTGGGGCAGAACCACACATCGGCGCTGTACTTCAGAAAAACAGATACACTAGCAAGCACCTGGGATGTCAGGATGGTTACGGACGGTGATGATACGCAAACCGCAGCGGTTCAAACACTGAGCTTTGACCAGCTTGGACAGTTGACCTCGCCACAGCCGGTTAATTTTGGCGCTTATGACCCCGGTAACGGTGCGTCACAGATGGTTGTTGATTATGACTTTACCGGGACCTCGCAGTATGGCAGCTCATTTGCTGTGAATTCATTGTTTCAGGATGGTTTTTCAACAGGACGCCTGAGCGGACTGGATATCAGTGACAGTGGTGTGGTGCAGGCACGGTTCAGCAATGGCCAAACATCTGCACTGGGCAAAGTGGCGCTGGCTAACTTTACCAATCCGCAGGGGCTGACACCATTGGGAGACAGCACCTGGGGTGACAGCTTTAAGGCGGGTGATCGAAGGCTGGGGGAACCCGGCGCTGGTAATTTTGGATTTCTACAGTCAGGTGCCCTGGAGAGCTCCAACGTTGAAATTACCGAAGAGCTGGTCAACCTGATTACTGCGCAGCGCAGTTTCCAGTCTAATGCCCAGGTGATTTCGGCTGCTGACACTATTACGCAGACCATTATGAATATAGGCCGTTAACCATAGCGCTAACCGTAATATCAAACAGGACTGGAGCTGCTCATGGATAGATTACTGTATGTCGCGATGACAGGTGCACGGGAAACCATGCAGGCGCAGACCGTTAATGCGCAGAATCTGGCCAATGCCAGTACCACAGGCTTTCGTGCTGATCTGCAGTCATTCCAGAGTCTTCCGGTGAATGGTCCCGGTTATGCCAGTCGTGTCTACGGCATGGCAGAAGGCCAGGGTATTGATGCGTCGCCCGGACCTGCAATAGGAACAGGCCGTGAACTCGATATTGCTATAAACGGTGATGGCTGGATTGCAGTGCAAGGACCGGATGGTAATGAAGCCTATACCCGGGCTGGAGATTTACGGGTGGACAGCCTTGGATTACTCAGGACGGGTACCGGCCGCCCCGTGATGGGGAATGGAAGCCCTATTGCGGTACCACCCTTTGAAAAGATTGAAATTGCCGGTGATGGCACGATTACCATACGACCGTTGGGGCAGGGGCCAAACGCCCTTGCCGTTGTAGACCGGATCAAATTGGTAAACCCTCCATCCGTTGAGTTGGTCAAGGGAGCTGACGGGTTAATACATCGTAAAGATGGCGGGTCAGCGGAGGCCGATGCCGGCGTTGAAATCCAGGTGGGTGCACTTGAGTCGAGCAATGTTAATACGGTGGAAGCAATGGTTAATCTTATTCAACTGGCGCGTCAATATGAGACGCAAGTGAAAATGATGCAAAACGCTGAAGAAAATGACCAGGCATCGGCACAGTTGATGCGCATGGGCTAATGGTTAGTCGATAGATCAGGGAGAAGGACATGGATCAGGCACTTTGGATTGCAAAGACAGGTTTGGAAGCACAGCAAACACGCATGGCGATTACTTCAAATAACCTTGCCAACGTCAATACCACAGGATTCAAGCGCAGTCGCGCTGTATTCGAGGATTTGCTCTATCAGAATAACGGTCAGGCAGGTGCGCAGTCATCAGAAGATACCCAGTTGAATTCGGGGCTCATGGTGGGTACCGGTGTGCGGATTGTTGCGACTGAGAAAATATTTAACCAGGGAAACCTGGTGCAAACCGGTAATAGCCTGGATATGGCCATTCAGGGTCGTGGGTTCTTCCAGGTTCTGACGCCGGAGGGATCACTTGCATACACGCGTGATGGTACGTTTCAGGTTAACGCTGATGGTGAGATTGTGACGGCCAAGGGTTTCACCCTTGATCCGGGAATAACCATTCCTGAAGATGCGCAGAGTATTACGATCAGCGGTGATGGTATCGTTTCAGCCCTGCAGCCGGGTAATTCGACAGTTACTGAACTGGGCACAATCCAGATTGCCGACTTCGTTAACCCGGCAGGGTTGCAACCGATTGGGCAGAACCTGTTCCTTGAGACCGGTTCCAGTGGCTCGCCCCAGACAGGTACACCGGGACTCGATGGAATAGGTACCCTTTCCCAGGGTTCGCTGGAGACTTCAAATGTTAATACGGTTGAAGAACTGGTCAATATGATTGAAACCCAGCGTGCCTATGAAATGAACTCCAAGGCGATTGCAACTGCAGAGCAGATGCTCGAGTTTGCAAATAACACCCTTTAATTAACGACCGAGACTTAATCCGGAAGCCAGTTATGAATACTACTGTTAAGTCTGCTTTGATCCTGTTTATCCAGTTTTCCTGGATGACGGGGTTGGTGGGGTGTGGTTCTCCTATGCTGGTCCGGCAGGGTGATATGGATTTTGCACCCGCTGTACCGGTGGAGTATGTGCCAGTCATTCAGGATGGCGGCTCTATTTACCAGTCAGGTTATTCAAAGGCCTGGTTTGAGGATATCAAGGCCCGCCAGGTGGGTGATCTGCTGACGGTTATCCTTGATGAGCAGACAGATGCAACCAAGCAGGCCAGTACCGGAATAACCAAGGATAATTCAACCAGCATCAGTGCGCCGACAATATTAGGTCAGGGCGTTACATGGAACGGCGAGCCCATGAGTACCAGCCTGGAGTCGGAAAATGATTTCAACGGCAAGTCGGACAGTTCCCAGAGCAACAAGCTGCAAGGAAGTATTACCGTCACGGTCTCACAGGTCTTGCCGAATGGAAGCCTGGTGGTACAGGGCGAGAAGTGGATTTCAATCAACCAGGGCGATGAATATGTGCGCTTGCGCGGTATTGTAAGGCCGGTTGATATTACACCGAACAACACCGTGCTATCGACACAGGTAGGCAATGCTCAGATTGCCTATCAGGGCAAGGGGGCTCCGGCCGAGGCCAATTCGATGGGCTGGCTGGCACGGTTCTTCAATACACCCATATGGCTCTTTTGAGGAGTACACCGGGACACCATGATGACAAGGATTTTCACAAAACAGACTCCGGCCTGGTTGCTGATACTGGCGATGCTGATAACACCGGTTACCGTGACAGCAGAACGTATCAAGGATCTTGCATCAGTTGCAGGGGTCCGGACCAATCAGCTGATCGGCTATGGGCTGGTGGTTGGACTCGATGGTACCGGCGATTCCTCCAGCCAGCCATTTACTGTTCAGAGTCTCAAAAATATGCTGGCACAACTGGGTGTGGTTGTACCACCCGGCGTCAAGCCGCAGCTGAAGAATGCGGCAGCCGTTATGATCAGTGCGGAACTGCCGCCCTTTTTGAAACCCGGGCAGACCATTGATATCACCGTGTCCTCGGTGGGCAATTCAAAGAGTCTGCGTGGCGGTACCTTGCTGATGTCACCCCTAAAGGGTGCTGATGGTCAGGTATATGCGATTGCCCAGGGCAGCCTTATGGTCAGTGGCGTGGGCGCCAAGGGTTCGGATGGTTCAAGTGTTGTTGTGAATATACCCAGTGTGGGCCGCATCCCGAACGGGGCAACAGTGGAACGCAGTGCGCCGAATCCATTCGACACATCGGATTCCATAGTGCTTAACCTGAATACACCCGACTTCACAACTACCAGTCGTATGGTTGACAGTATCAATGAGACCATGGGGCTGGAGACAGCTGCTGCGATTGATGGTGCCTCGGTTCGTGTCCGTGCACCGCTTGCTGCGGATAAGAAAGTAATGTTTGTTTCCATACTCGAGAACCTGACGGTTGAGCCGGGCGAAGCCTCGGCCCGTGTCATAATCAATGCACGTACCGGTACCGTTGTGATCGGTAGTAATGTAAAGGTGATGTCAGCGGCCGTTTCACATGGCAGCCTGTCTGTAACGATTGCGGAAGATACCTTTGTCAGTCAGCCGGGTCCGTTCTCGGATGGCGATACCGCGGTGGTGGCGAGAAGCAGCATCAATATTAGCGAGCAATCCGGAGCCTATATGATCAAGCCCGGTACCACCCTGGGTGACATTGTGGACGCTGTAAACAGGGTTGGGGCCAGCTCCAGTGATCTGATGGCTATTCTGGATGCGCTTAAGCAGGTTGGTGCGCTCAAGGCTGAATTGATAGTGATGTAATGCCATGTACCGTGCGTGCACATTATAAGCAAAGGTTCTGACGATGATCTCTGATACCTCCATGGCTGATGTCTATACCGACTTTCAGGGATTAATGCGCCTTAAGACGGAAGCCGGTAAGCAGACGCCAGAGGCAATTCAGGAGACGGCGCGCCAGTTTGAGGCCCTGTTTGTGCAGACAATGCTTAAAGCAATGCGCGATGCCAGTCCGGGCGAAGGTATGGGTGAAAGTGATCAGACTGAATTTTACCGTGATATGTATGACCAGCAAATGGCGCTGCATATGGTGAAAGGTCGTGGTCTGGGAATAGCCAGTATGCTTGTATCCAGCCTGGGCGGAAAAGAACAGGGTGCAGAGACACTACCTGAATCCGGTGTATCCAGGCCGCTGGAGAGAACTGGTCCTGTTGTTGAGGCCGGTCCGATACTGCCATTGATAAAGAAAACTGCTGCGGGGCCGATAATTGAATTGGAGGGCACTGTTCCGGCACAAATGCTGGTTAATGTGCAAGGAGGGGGCAACGAGAGGACCCTTAAGGGTGATATGGGTGCTGCGAACTGGCACCCGGAGACACCTGAAGAATTTATTCGGGATCTGCTGCCGTATGCCAGGAAGGGTGCTGCGGAATTGGGCGTGAAACCGGGCGTACTGATTGCCCAGGCCGCGCTGGAGACCGGTTGGGGACAGAAGGTCATCCATCATGCCGATGGTCGCAGTAGCTTTAACCTGTTTGGCATCAAGGCGGATACAGGCTGGTCCGGTGATAAGGTCAGTGTAGCAACACTGGAATACGAAAATGGCCTTGCGGAAAAACAGCGTGCGGTGTTCAGGTCTTATGACTCACTTGAGGGGGCTGTGTCGGGTTATGTCGAATTTTTACGCAGTAATCCACGTTACCAGGGAGCTCTGGAACGGGCGGCTGACCCGGATGCCTATTTGAGTGGTCTGAAAGCAGCCGGCTATGCCACTGATCCAGAGTACGTCAGTAAAATAAAGGCGATTATGAATCAGGACTCATTCATGGAAAATACCGGGAAGCTGGCATTTTCACAGACATCACACTATGAGCCGAATGATTAATCAGTAGCGCATTAATAAGTCCAGTCGTGTTACGCAAGAGGTATTAGTGATGGCAAGTGGTCTTTTAGGAATAGGGACATCTGCGCTGTTGACCAATCAACGAGCGCTGGACACTGTCGGTCATAATGTTGCCAATGTAAATACTCCTGGATATAGCCGTCAAAGCGCAGAATTGAGTGCCCGCCAGCCCCAGGGGATGGGTAATGGTTTTGCAGGTGATGGTGTTGATGTAACGACTGTGCTGCGGAGTTATGACCGGTTTATTACAGATGAGCTGCGCTCCAATACGACAGCTTATGTAGAACAGGAAACATTGGCGTCACTCTCGAGTGGCCTGGATAACCTGTTGGCTGATGAGTTTTCAGGTTTAAGTACGGCGCTGGGTTCATTTTTCGATGCCATACAGGATGCAGCTGATGATCCAACTTCAAATGCTGCACGCCAGGTGTCGCTCAGTGAAGCCAATTCACTGGCATCCCGGCTGCATGGACTGGACAACTGGATGGAGGATAGCCGTCGTGGACTTGCTACCCGGATGGGTGCCAAGGTAGAGGAAATAAACCAGCTTGCAAGTTCAATTGCTGCAGTCAATCAGCAGATCATTGAAGCCCGCAGCAGTGCCGGTGGGCAGCCACCGAATGACCTGCTGGATAAGCGTGACCAACTGGTGCTGGATTTGTCAGCCATTGTTTCTGTGTCAACTGCGACCCAGGAAGATGGCGCATTGAATGTATTTATTGGCAATGGCCAGGCACTGGTTCTCGGTGTTAATCAGAACACAATAGCATTGCAGAATAACAGTGCAGATCCTGGTCAATACGAGATTGCTATTAATGCGGGCGGTTTAATGGAGGTTGTCATTACTGACCAGGTCAATGGAGGCGAGCTTGGTGGACTGTTGACGTTTCGTGATCAGGTGCTTGACCCGGCGCGCAATGAATTAGGACGGATTGCCATTGAGCTGGGCAGTTTTATGAATGAACAGCATCAGCAGGGTATTAGTCTGAATGGTTTGCCGGGTCAGGATCTGTTTTCAGTGGCCAGCCCACAGGTCATTTCAGCTGCCGGAAACAGCGGCAGTATGGCGGTGACATTTGACAATGTGGCGCAACTGACGGCCGATGATTATCACCTGCGCTTTGATGGCAGTAGCTGGGCCCTCACAAGGGCTGACAACGGCCAGCTTGTGCCCTTGAGTGGCGCAGGTACACCGGCTAATCCCTTTGTAGCAGAAGGCCTGAGTTTAACCATTGGACCGGGTGCGGCGGCAGGGGATAACTACGACATACGTCCCACCCGGGAAGGCGCCAGGGCGATCAATGTCCTGATCCAGGATCCAGGCGATCTGGCGCTGGCGGCGCCGGTGCGTACCTCTGCCGCACTGACAAATACGGGCACAGGGTCAATCGGTGCCGGTGTCGTTACGGATATCAATAACCCGGCCTTTCAATCCCCCGCCGGGCAGCTGTCACCCGCCGTGCAGATTCGTTTTACCGGTTCAACGACGTTTGAGGTAATCGATCAGGGCACATTGGCAGTGATCGATACCGGGACCTATGATCCGGCCACCGGTGCAGACATCTTTCCCACGCAGAATCTGGGGATCGATTATGGCTACCAGGTGCGGATCACGGGAAACCCGGCGGCCAGTGATACCTTCGATGTGGGTTATAACATTGGTGGGACTGGCGACAACCGTAATGCCTTGTTAATGGCAGGTATGCAGACGGACCGACTGATGAATGGCGGTAGCAGCAGCTTTAATGACACCTATGGCGAGTTAATTGCGGATGTCGGCAACCAGGTCCGGCAGGCACAGGTTGGCAGCGAGGTGCAAGGGCGGGTTCTCGAACAGAGCCAGGCCGAGTGGTCATCTGTAGCCGGAGTTAACCTGGATGAGGAAGCGGCTGATCTGGTACGTTTCCAGCAGGCCTACCAGGCAGCGGCGCGGATAATTTCAGTGGCTGATGAGATATTCCAGACGCTGATTAACGCAGTAGGGAGATAACAGATGCGTATTTCAACGGCGCAAATGTTCCAGCAGCGGGTAACCGCCATGCTGGAACAACAGGTGGATCTTGCCAGAACAGAGCAGCAACTGGCTACCGGTAAACGTCTGGTGTCGGCTGCAGATGATCCGGCAGCCAGCTTGCGTAACCTGCAACTGGGTGATCGTCTGACACAGAATGAACAGTACCAGAAGAACCTGGATGCAGCGCAAGGTCGTCTGGAGCTTGAAGAGGGTGCGCTGGCTTCGTCCGTAGATTTGTTGCAGCGTGTCAGGGAGCTGGCTGTGCAGGCGCTGAATGCGACGCTGGGACCCGGTGATCTGAAGGCAATTGAGGTAGAGGTGCGTTCACAACTGGACGGTTTGTTATCCGTGGCCAATACACAAAATACTAATGGTGAATTCCTGTTTGCCGGTTACCGGGTTGATGCGATACCGTTCAGCAGTGATGGGGCCGGGAACGTTACCTATAATGGTGACCAGGGGCGGCAACACCTGCAGGTAAGTCAAACACGTCAGGTTGCGGCTGCAGATAACGGTGCAGATATTTTTCAGGGTGTGAATGCTGCGGCTGGCGGGACAACCAGCAGTTTCGATATATTGAATGACTTTGCTGATGCGCTGGCAGCCGGTGCTGTGACGGCTGACACGCTCACTGATATTGATACTGCCATGGACAAGATCCTTACCGTGCGTGCAGATGTCGGTTCCAGGTTGCGAGCTGTTGACGATCAGCGCGGTATCAATGAATCTTTCGGACTCGTTCTGGAGAAAGAGCGAGCAGACCTGGTCGATCTGGATTACACTGAGGCGATATCACGATTTAACCAGCAGTTACTCGCCTTTCAGGCATCTGAACAGGTCTTTGCCAAAGTTCAGGGTCTGTCCCTGTTTGATTATCTTGGGTAGAAACAGCAAGCTGTACCTTATTCCTCGCAGAGTGCCCCGATCATTCTCTAAGCATTTAAGGTCCCCACAGGGTTTGTGGTGAGGCGTGATTTTCATGTATGCTGAGTTTGTCGGTGGCCAGATAATAAAATGGCCCCATCCTTGGGGCCGTTGCGTTCCATGCAGTATTAAAGCCCTTCCTGGGCGTAGTATCCCGCGACGGTGGCGGTGGTTGGATAAAGAGAAGTCCTTTTCTCTACCTGTGTCGCACAACACAGGATCCCGGTAAAACTGAGTGGCCCCATCCTTGGGGCCGGTGCTCCTTGCAGATATTTTACCCTTCCCTGGGCGTATCTCCCGCGACGGTGATGTTGGGAGTCCAGTCAGTTGAAATCCATTCCTCCTTGCTGGTGAGTAAATACACTGCAGGACGTGTGCCAATAACAGATAAATCAATAATAATTAATATAAAACAATAAGATAGTAAAAATTAGTGGATGGACGAGCGGTTAAGCTATAGCGACATTAGTTGCGTGTCATTATATAGATAAAATACATATAGTATAACGAAAACAATATCTTATTATTTAATTCAATCTGAGCAATGAGTTAAGACATAAGTTGCTCATGCAATAAATGTCGCAGTGTTTTGCCGTTTGCTTGCCTGTGCCATTGAGGAAGATGTTGGGACTGGTTGAGTTCAAAGCCTGGTTTTCCTGACTGACCCAGGCTGCAGCGATATTGGTCCCGGGATTACAATTTCTCGTTGACCATTCTGCTGCGCACAATACGCTTGTTTAATGCCTGTCGTGATATGCCAAGCATGGCAGCGGCTGTGCCCTGATTTCCATCGGCACGTTGCAGTGCAGCATCAATCAGGAAGGTTTCGGCCTCCTTGAGAGTCGGGAGGCGGTCGGAGTTCAGAGCCTCAAGGTTGGTGGTGCCGGCGGGACTACTTTCTGTGCTGGTGATGGCGCTATCGTCGGCGCCTAACAGTTCACGAAAGCTCTGCAGTGGTAGCGCGCCTTTTTCGTTGCGGGCGACAGCATCAAACATCACCGCCTTGAATTCGCGCACATTCCCGGGCCAGTGGTAGCTCTGCAGCAAGTCCGTCAATTCACCCGGAACAGAAGGTGCTGGTTTGTTCAGGGAGCTTGCTGCTTCATTGAGAAAATGCTTGATAAGCAGGGGGATGTCATCCTGGCGATCACGCAGTGGTGGAAGATCAATACGGTGCGCACGCAAGCGATAATATAAATCCTTGCGGAATCTGTCATCCTCAATCAGTTGTTCAACGTCCCGGTGGGTGGCAACCACAAAACGGGCGTCACTCTGCTGTGGTTTGTCCGAGCCAACCGGATAGTAGGTGTTTTCCTGAAAAAGCCTCAATAGCTTGATTTGCGAAGGTGCGCTCAGATCACCGATTTCATCCAGAAACAGGGTGCCGCCTTTTGCACGGGCCACCAGTCCCTCACGATCCTGGATGGCATTGGTGTAGGCGCCCCTGGTATGTCCAAACAGGGCATCTGAAAACAGGTTGTCATCAAGGCCTGCCGAGTCAATGACAACGAACTCACCGCTACGGCCGGAGAGTTGATGGATGGCGCGTGCAATCAGTTCCTTTCCTGTACCGGTTTCACCTGTAATCAAGGCAGGCTGCGTGGAAACGGAAATGGCGACCAGGTAACGAAAGATGGCAAGCATGGCCGCATCACCGGTGACTATGTCTGTAAACGCTTCCTTGTTGCGCACATCGCGCTCGAAGATGCTTTCCCGCAGTGTGAGCACCTCGTTACGCAGGGCGCTCATTTGCATGGCCCGCTTAACCGAGGAGAGTAACTGGTCCTCATCTACCGGTTTGACCAGATAGTCAAAGGCCCCGATGCGAACACACTTGACGGCAGTATCCAGATCATTGGTGGCGGTAATAATGATAACCGGGATATCGGGATACTCGCTGGTGATGCTTTCCAGCAACTCCTCACCAGAGATGTGGGGCATGGACAGATCTAGCAGAATGGCGGCAACCGACTGCCTGGATATCAGGGATAACACCTTGCGACTGTCATCAACAGTTAGCACTGGATCAATCCCGGACGAGCGCAGCAGCATTTCCATACTGCGCAATACCTGGGGCTCATCATCAATGAGCAGGACGGGTAGCGTTGTTGAGACAGGGTCAATCATATTAACTATAAGGTTCCTGGTTTCAGGCTTACACCCTTCGTTTAGCTGCCACGGGGGTTTGGCGGGTAGAGCGTGTGGCCGGGGCAATACTCATCCAGATGGTCGAATGGGGTGATGTTATCAAAATGTTTTGCTCCGTGTAACAGGCCAGCCTGTCTGCCTGGCGAACAGCGTCTGGCTGAAAGCACGGGAGATGCATTCAGGATTAGACTGGATATGAGAATTGTGGTTGTGCGAAAATGCTGCCAATGACAACGGCGACATGGATGCGATACACCACCTTGCGGGCAGTGCCTCACCTAAAGACGCCTGCTTTTGGTGTTGCGAAACACCACACTAGTTGATGGATTCGGCTATCGAAAAGACTGATGATCATGAAGGTCGGCGAATTCTTGTTGTCGATGATGACCTTGATTTTTCTACAGGCCTGAGAGAATTGCTGGAATCCCGGGGTTATCGGGTAGCAACAGCAGCTGACAAAGAGACTGCACATCAAGCGGCCAAATCTTTCTTGCCTGAAATTGCCTTGATTGATATTTGTCTTGGATCGGGTAACGGAAACAACCTGATTTCAAAATTCAAGAATCATCAGTCAGCGCCCGTCTGTGTGATTATGACCGCTTATGCCGGTACGGAGAGTTCAATCGAAGCGCTTGAATCAGGGGTTTATGATGTTCTTGCCAAGCCGGTAATGCCTGTTGATCTGTTTGTAACCCTGGACCGGTGCCTTGATCGTATTGAGCTTGAAAGGGAACGCCAGGAGGCCCGGGATAAGCTTGAGTTGCGTAACCGTGAGCTTGAACATGTAAATCAGCGCCTGGGTCGGGTCGTGGAGTGCATGGGTGCACTTTCAAGTAGTACCACGGTAGCCGACTTTTACCAGCAGCTGCTCGAAAAAGTTGCTTTCAACATGGGCGTCGAAGGTGGTTCAGTCTATATCCACGAAGGTGAGCAGCTGACACTGAAGCATTCACTGGACCCGGGGCATGCGCCTTCCGTCATTCCGATGCCGCTCAAAGCCAACAGTGTCCTGGGTAGGGTCATGGAACAGGCTGAGGTGGTTCTGGTGTCCGATGTGGCAAGCAGCAACGGACTGATGCTGAGCGGCTGGTCTGGTTACCGGGATGCGTCACTGCTGGCTCTGCCACTCACCGGGCAGGATGACAACATTATCGGGATACTTTCACTGCACACCAAGCAACAGCCGCCGTTTACCCCGCAGGATCGCGATGTAGGACGAATCCTGCTGGCAGCCAGCAGCGAGACCCTGCGAGCCGTGAAGGCGCTTGAGGAGTTGCAGGAATCACAGTACATGCTGAAACTGATTATGGATTCAGTGCCTGAGTGTGTGAAGGTTCTGGACAAGGATGGCAATATTTTACAGATGAACAAGGCGGGTCTTGACATGTTTGGTGCCGAGACCTTTGATCAGATTAATGGGGCGTGTCTTTATCCTTATATAAAATCTGAATACCAGGAAGCTGTGCAGAAATTGAATGAGCAAGCCCTGGAAGAAGGCGCTATTGGCAAGATGGAATATGTGCTCAGAGGGCTGAAGGGTGAAAATTTATGGCTGGACACTCATGTAGCCCCGCTGCGTAATACTGACCAGGAAATTATTGGGGTGCTGGGCGTGACGCGGGATATCACTGCTGACAAGCGCTTGCTGGAAAAGACGCGTCAGCAGGAGCTGCAACTCATGCAGGCCAGCAAAATGGCTGCCCTGGGGATATTGGTGGCCGGGATGGCACACGAGATCAACAATCCCAACCAAACGATCCAGATCAATTCAGGGCTGCTTCAACAGGTGTGGGAAGATACGCGGAAGATCCTGGATGAGTATGTCAGTACGCATGGGCCAATCAAGCTGGGAGGTCTGCAGTACAGCGGTGTGAGGGGCGCCCATACAGACCTGATTAATGACATCATTACGGGGGCAGAACAGATAAAGACGATTGTTGGCCGCTTGCAAACCTTTGCACGACCCTATAATGGGATACACGAAAATATATGTGGAGCAAAGATCCAGTTGAATGATGCCGTGGAGCCTGCTCTTGCATTGTTCAGGCACACTATTCGCAAAGGAACGGATAATTTTCACACGAATCTGGAGGACGCATTACCTGTTATTCAAGGTAATCGGCAGCAGCTTCAGCAGGTGGTAATCAACCTGCTTCTTAATGCCCTGGAGGCGTTGCCGGACAGGTCGCGCGGTGTCTGGATTGACACCCGGCTCAATGCAGAGCAATCCTGCGTGGAGTTGAGAGTCAAGGATGAAGGGATTGGAATAAAGCCTGAAGAACTGGACCAGATAATGGAACCTTTTTATACCACCAAGCGAGAACATGGTGGTACTGGCCTTGGTCTGTCCATTATTCACAGTCTGTTACAAGACCAGGGTGGTACGATTCATTTTGAATCCGAGCCGGGCAAGGGCACGCTTGTTGTTGTTTGCCTGCCGATTGTAAAACACTAGTACCCCATCAACATAACCTTGTCGGTGTGCTAGCCAGGAGTAGGCAGACACCAATCAGTGTGACCGTCTACGTTGCTGTCATCTTAAGTTCCCCCTGACCAGGTCGATACCAGTTTACATGGATTTAAGCCTGGCAGTAGGGATATCACTTGTATGTCCAGCATGGAAGCAACAGCAGAAGTTGATCTTGAGTTACAGCCGAATGCCGGTATAAAGGCCGGGTCGCGTGAGGCCATAAAAAATAATCTGGCAATCATTCGAGAGCAGGGACGTGTGCCAGGCGAAATGGATGCCAGTGTCCTGCGTGGCGCACATCTGATCGGAGAAAACCTTTCCAGTCTTGATCTTTCAGGTCTTGATCTCACGGGTGCAGATCTAAGCCGCGCCAATCTTTCCAATAGTAAGCTGGTGAATGCCAAGCTGGGTGGAGCCGTTCTGTTTGAGGCGGAACTGACGGGTTGTGAGCTGCTGTCAGCAGACCTCACGGGCGCCAACCTGAGTTCATGCCGTGCAGCCGGTGCCGGTTTTGAATCAGCCAACCTTACCAATGCAACAATGTTCAGTGCCCAGCTGAAAGGCGCCACGTTTACCAAGGCAATTTTGCGGGGTGCTGATTTGCGCCGCGCGAATCTACAGGATACGCGGATCAGGGAAGCGGATATCAGTGAATGTGATCTAACCCGGTGTAAAATGCAAAGCGCTGATCTTGAGGGCAGCTGCGTGGACAAGGCGACGCTTATGGATGCTGACCTGTGTCATTCGCGACTGCGAGGTTTAAAGAGCTATGCCACGGCCAACTGGATTGGTGCGGATGTCCATGGTGTGAACTTCACGGGCGCCTATCTGACCCGAAGGACAATTATGGATCAGAATTACCTGCATGAGTTTCGCACCCAGAGTCGTGCCAACGCAGTGATGTACTGGCTCTGGTGGATCACATCGGACTGCGGGCGCAGTTTCCTGCGCTGGGGTGCTTGCATATTTCTGCTGCTGGGTTTATTTGCAGTGTTATTCAACTTCGTAGCGATTGATTACGGAGAGTATCCAACGGTACTTTCATCGTTCTACTACAGCGTGGTAACGCTGACTACGCTTGGCTATGGTGATGTCCTGCCAGCATCAATGGCGGCACAGATCCTGGCGATGATCGAAGTAATAATTGGTTATGTTATGCTGGGTGGTTTATTAAGCATCTTTGCCAACAAGATGGCACGCCGGGCAGACTGATGATGGTTCACTTATGCTGAAGATCTTCAATAAGAAACAAATCACCCCCAAAGAGAAGATGAAAGCCATACTGGGGGATTACGAGTTGCCCAGTTTTCCGGTCATCGTTATGAGCGCCATGGAAAAGGTGCGAGATGCTGATGCATCAAATTCAGAAATATCAGAACTGGTAGCGTCTGATCCGGGTCTTTCGGTACGGCTCCTGACAACTGTAAATTCAGCCGCCTATGCACTCAAGCACAAGGTGAATAATATTGACCATGCCGTGTCGTTGATGGGACGTGGCGAACTAGAATCGATACTGATCTCGGTGGCAGTTCATGAAGTGATGCCGAAGGAGAATATTCCGGTATTTGATGCGCAACGGTTCTGGGGGGCTGCTGCACGACGTGCTGCACTGGCACGGGGTCTTGCAGACCAGATTGATCCTTCGTCTCGCTCTGAAAGTTATACGGCCGCATTATTGCAGGACATGGCTGTCCCGATACTCGCCCAGCAGCGGGCTGATGATTACGGCCCAGTTCTTGAGCGTTGGTATGCGAATGATTTTGACCTGGTAACCCTGGAAAGTGAAACCTTCGACTGGGACCATGCGACAGTGGCCATGTGGATGTGTGATGATTGGGGATTCCCGGACCGTATTGCCGAGGCAATCGGTGCTCATCACGGAACCAATGATGATCTGATCGCCTTGCCGGCAGTCAGTCTCGTTGGTGTCTTGCGTGAGCAGGGAGAATCCACGGGCGTTGAGCAGCTTGTCGAGAGCGCCTATGAAAACTATGGCTTGTCCAGGGACCTGGTGGTGGAGCTGGTAGATACCAGCTTTGCTGCTGCAGAAGACATTGCTCGAATGTTTGCCTGAGTTTGCTGTTATCCGGAAGTAAATGAAACATCTTTGAACTTCCTGTTAACACACGCATCCAGGCTGGAAGGGTGCTTCTGTTATGCGTTCTCGGAGATAAACGTTCCAGTACGCTCGTGAAAGCACAGAGTCAGAAATTCAACGCCAACGGCATATCCCTTCCTTCCGCTATGCTGGTGGCAATAAGTCACTCGTGCAACCGTTGAGAGAACATCGCTGACGATTTTGATTATCTGGTTTTTATCAAGCCGGCTGGTGGCTGAAAACTGCATGCCATAAGGTGAAAGATCCCTGGTGGTTCCTGATTTTTCAGTTATTTTCCCCGGATCACTAAAATACCGGATCGGCACATGGTGTGATGTGCGTTGCAGTGCCCGGCACGATTTACCTGCCAGCCATAGCCGTACCACTGGTTTTAGCGGGCTGTGACAGTAGTTGCAGTCGCCTGAATTACTGTAACGAAACCGGACAGGTATTGGTGTTCCACAAAACGGGCATCTTGAGCCGTCTTTTCTGTAAGGGGGGGGGGTTGAAGATTTACGGTGTTTCTCCCTGTCATGTTCCTGTTTTCCGTCTTGTGCGCGTGTTGTTTTGTACTTATGCAGAAACTGCTGGTCATAGGCTGCGCGTTTCTCTGAATTTGTCAGTATTGTATAAGCTTCATTCAAAATTGACGCATTCCAGTTGTCACCACCCAAATCCGGGTGCTGTTTCAATTTTTGCATCAGGGTACGGTAACTGGCCTTGATTATTTCGCAAGGCGCATCCGGCTGTACATGGAGCATCCGGTAATAATTACGTCTGTTTCTCATAGCGTTACCAGGAATATTGAAGCTCATGTTAGTGAGCGCTTCTGGTTGGTTATCGTCCTTACGTCAGTGCCCTTAAGTCAGTGTTCTTAAATTAGCCAGTCAAAGATTTCTAAAGTTTACCTGTGCCAGGACGCTAACGGGCACGGAGGCGGTGAATATCACATCCCAGTGATAT
>Ga0316187_10000200_pt1 | contig 42794 bp, 45 predicted proteins | sample CroRivburrow1_MG_FD_204927 | JGI IMG/M metagenome (GOLD analysis project Ga0316187, IMG submission 204927) | Coastal sediment microbial communities from Maine, United States - Cross River worm burrow 1 | ecosystem: Environmental > Aquatic > Marine > Coastal > Sediment | place: USA: Maine...
GGAGGTTCGTAGTGGGGCCCCCAGGGGGCTATCCTCGCTTCCACGGTAACCGACCCTGAAACCCACCCTCCCACCCTGGGGGTTGATCAGCCGTCGTGCCTTCGGCTGATCTTTGAGGCAATGGGGCAGTGAGGGTCCCCTCTCCGAACCCTGGACACCCTTGCCCAGCGAGAGCCGCCGGTGTTATTGGGCCACGCACGAGGCTCTCCCCCGTCGTCCTGGGCCTCCGGCTGGAGACCTCGTACGCGGCCTCGCACAGCTCTCCGCTCTTAGCATATCGATGCGGATCACGGGTTCTTTCGGGATGTCGTCCCCTACGCCCCTAAGCCTTTACGCCCTTAGGCCCTCATTGCCTCATTGCCTCACTGCCTCAAGGCCCCAAGGCCCCAATGCCTCACTGCCCCACTGCCTCAAAGATAGGCCGGAGGTACGACGGGCTCCTCAACCCCCAAGCCCTCAAAGATCGGCCGGAGGTACGACGGACGCCTCAACCCTCAGGGCCGGTGGGCGGGTCTACCCGACCACCTTCGGGTGATACGCTGCGTCGAGGGTTTTGACGGTCGATGTTCTGCATACGGAGCTGGATGGAGGATCTGCGGTGAAAGCACTTGTTCTCGCTGGAGGCAGCGGTACCCGGTTCTGGCCGGTGAGCCGTCGGCAACGCCCGAAACAGTTGCTGTCCCTGGAAGGTGGTCCGAGTCTTCTGCAAGCCACCGTCGAGCGGCTCGAGCCGTTGGTGGATCCGTCGTCGGTCTGGGTCTGTACGACCGAAGCCCTGAGTCGGCAGGTCCAAGAGCAGCTGCCTCTGGTGCCCGAGAATCAGATCCTGGCCGAGCCCGCGGGCCGCAATACTGCGCCGGCCATCGGCTGGTCCCTGCGAAGCATGCCGATGGACGAGCGGGACGAGGTGGTCGTGGTCCTGCCGGCTGATCACCGAATCGAGGACCACGATGCCTTCCGGAGAACTTTGGAGACGGCGGAGAGGATCACCCGCGAAGGTGACCGGGTGATGACCCTGGGAGTCCAGCCCGTGCGACCGGACACCGGCTACGGATACCTCGAGCTCGGGCGTCGACTCGAGCCAGAGTCCGGCCTGCGGCAGGTCCTGCGGTACAAAGAGAAGCCGGACCAGGCAACGGCCGAGCGATTCGTCGCCAGCGGTGACTATCTGTGGAACGCGGGCATCTTTCTGTTTCGAGCGGGACGGCTACTCGAGTTGCTGGCAGTGCATCAGCCCGAGATCGCTCGTGGCCTGGAGGCGATCGAGCGCCGACCGGAACAGATCGGCGACCTGTATCCCAACCTGCCGCCCATTTCGATCGATTTCGGGGTGATGGAGCACCTTGACGACGTGGTCACGTTGCCACTCGACTGCGGTTGGAGCGATCTGGGATCCTGGGATGCCCTGGCCGAGATCTTGCCGCGGGATGCGAACGGCAACGTGACGAAGGGCGAGGTCATCTCGGTGAACTGTCAGGACAATCTGCTCTATGCCGAAGAAGGTATCGTTGCCGCTCTGGGGATCGAGGGCCTGGTGGTCGTCAAGACGCGTGACTCGGTACTGGTGGTGCCCAAGGATCGCACCCAGGAGATTCGGGATATCGTTGCCGCGCTCGAAGATCGTGGGTTGACACCTCTTCTCTGAGCCGATGATTCCTGTTGCCACCAGCGCTGGCGAGGCCGAGTACAGCTTGCGGGAACTGTCGGTTCCGCTGGATCTGCAGCGCCTGGTGCCGGCGGCCACGGATTGGGAAGTGGAGCTGGGCTTCGGCAAGGGGAGCTATCTGCTGCGCCGGGCCGAGTCCAGTCTCGATCGCGGCTTTCTGGGTGTCGAGATGGCCGGCAGCTACTACCATCTGGCGCAGCGCCGAATGCGGCGCCGACGGCTCTCCAATATCGTCCTGGTGCACGGCGAGGCGCTGTACCTCTTGTCGGTGGTGCTGCCCCGTCGATTCGCCTCGGCAGTCCACGTCTATTTCCCCGACCCCTGGCCCAAGGTGCGCCATCAGAAGCGGCGGCTATTCGACACCGAGACCATCGATCTCGTCCTGGACCTGCTGGCCGAAGGGGGGCGGTTGTGCTTCGCTACCGACTTCCTGGAGTACGGTGAGGTCGTCAAAGGAATTCTGGAATCGTACCCCGCGGTCGAGGTGGTAGAAGTCACTGGTCCCTGGGCCGATGGGGCGCGCACCAACTATGAGGCCAAGTATGAGCGCGAGGGTCGGCCCATCTTGCGACTGGAAGTCCAGCGGGTTTCAGGTAGCGGGGTCCCGCTGCATCCGCTGGGGGAGGCCTGTGTGCTGGCTGCGGTCGGCGTCAGACAGGAGGTTTTCTGATGAATGTCCTCATCCCTGGCGGGTCGGGGCTTGTGGGTCGAGCCTTGTCGCGGGAGCTGATCTCCAATGGGCACAGCTGTTGGATCCTGAGCCGGCGGCCGGACGCGATTGTCGATCTGCCTGCCGGAGCTCGAGTGGCCGCCTGGAGCGGGACCTCTGCGGAAGCTCTCCGACCCCTGCTCGAGGGTGTCGATGCAGTGGTGAATCTGGCGGGCGAGAGCATCGGTGTCGGCCGTTGGACTGCCAGTCGCAAGCGTGCGATTCTACGCAGCCGAACCGAGTCGAGCCGCGCAGTAGCCGAGGCGCTTGTGGCAGTTGGCAACCAGAAGACAGTCCTGATACAGGCTTCAGCTGTCGGTTTCTACGGGCCCCGAGAGGACGAAGAGGTCACAGAGGATGGGTCGGCCGGCAACGACTTCCTGGCGCGAGTCTGTCGGGAATGGGAGGCGGCCAGTGAGTCCGTCGAAGCGGCGGGCCTGAGGAGGGCAGTGATTCGGACCGGTGTGGTGCTCAGCGCAGACGCTGGCGCCTTGCCCAAGATGCTTCTACCGTTTCGTTTCTTCGCCGGCGGCCCGCTGGGCAGTGGTCGTCAATTCGTACCCTGGATCCACATAGCTGACGAGGCTGGTGCCATCCGCTTTCTGCTCGAAGACGAACAAGCCCGTGGCCCGTTCAATCTCGTAGCACCCGGGACAGTCACCAATCGGCAATTCGGGCAGGCAATCGGCGAGATTCTCGGCCGACCCAGCGCGCTGCCGACGCCGGCTCTCGCCCTGCGGACGATGCTTGGAGAGATGTCGACTCTGTTGCTGGACGGGCAACGGGTGATCCCGAAGCGCTTGCTGGAATCCGGATACGAGTTCAAGTTTCCCGACTTGGAGTCAGCACTGAGAAACCTCCTGGGTTCTTCCGCCGCTTCAACCCCCTAGCCCGATCCCCTCGCTCGAGTCAGGCGGTCCAGAGCTTCTGCAGACGTGCTGTCACCTCGGAGAGCATTTGAGGCTGCGTGTAGATTCGATATCGATCGATGCGGCCGAGATGCCTGACGAAGTGGCTGGCCTCCTCCATGGGCTCCAACTGACCGTCGAAACGCTGGACCAGGACTCGGCTCTCTCCTAGGCGATGAGGATCCTTTGCTGCGTGTGAGACGAGGATGTGGGCGGCCCCGAACTCGGTGCGGAGCTGCGGTAGCAACTCTTCGAACCGACTCTTCTCTTCGAGCGACAAGTGCTCGCGAGTCTCGAACACCATGGGGAAGTAGCGGCGCTCGACCACCGCCAGGGCATGTTCGCTCTGGAAGCTGCGCATGGCTGTCATCGTCGAGATGTCGTCGAGCTCGAGAAAGGCCTCGGGGTCGGCCGGCCAGTGTTGATCGATCTCCTTGAGCCACTCGTTGAAGTGCAGCTCCAGCGCCTTACCCACTCGATTGAAATAGACCTGGGTGAACATGTAGTAGCGAGCCATTACCAGGGCCTCGAGAGCGTGCACACCGCCCTCCGCTACACCCAGCCCCCACTCGCCGGTCTCGGGATCCTCCAAGGGCACCATTGTGTCCAACAGGCGGGCCAGGTCGAAATTGCCATAGCGCACTCCGCAGAAGAGGCTGTCCCTCAACAGATAGTCCATCTTGTCGACATCCAGCTCGCTGGAGACGATCTGGGCCAGAAGGCGCTCGCGGGCTGTCCCCGGATGCTCGAGCAGACGAGCCACCTGGGTCGGCTCCACGCCCTCGCCCCAGCGCTGGAAGATGGACTCGAGCTCCGCGGTTCGCAGGAGTCTCTGAGTCATGGCCTCATGGTCGAGGTCCTCTTCGAAGAGGTCCTCGGCAGAGTGGCTGAAGGGGGCATGCCCGATGTCGTGGAGCAGAGCCGCAACCCTGACCAGTCTCCGATCTCGACTGCCTGGCTGGTTGTCGAGCAGGTCCGGGTTGCGGTTGGCCAGGGCGTCGTAGACCCGTCCAGCGAGCTCCATCGCACCCAGCACGTGACTGAATCTGGCGTGCTCGGCACCTGGAAACACCAAGGAGGTGAAACCCAGCTGTCGAATCGACCTGAGGCGTTGGACGGGCCGGCTGTCGATCAGCGCCCGCTCGAGGGAGTCGGCATGGATAAACCCGTGAACCGGGTCGCGAAAAGAAGCTGTAGGTCGGGTGGCCAAAGGTCGTCCCCCTGCCGCGCTAATGCGGAGCTCTGCATCGTATCTGGGATTCGAGCCGAGCTCTCTTCAATCTGGTGGAGCTACCCTCTCGTCGACTCCGGTCTCACCTTCGGAGCGAGCGATGATGGCGGCGCCGCAGGAATCGCTGAATACATTGACAACAGTTCGGTACATATCCAGCGGTCGATCGACTGCCAGCATGGCGCCGACCAGGACCTCCACCTCCGGTCCTCGGAGATTCACCGCCTCGAGCACGATGAAGATGATGACCAGACCGGCCGAGGGCACCGCGGCTGCTCCGATCGATGCCAGAAGGGCCGTGACCACGACCACGGCCTGCTGTCCGATAGAGAGGTCGACTCCCAGGACCTGAGAGATGAAGAGGACTCCGGCGCACTCGTAGAGTGCCGTGCCGTCCATGTTGACGGTCGCACCCATGGGCAGAACGAACGAGGAGATCCGGTTCGATACTCCGACCTTGTTCTCCACCGCGTTGAGGGTCACCGGCAGAGTGGCTCCCGAGGAGCTGGTCGAGAATGCCATGGCCATGGGTTCGGCCATGTTGCGAAAGTGAATCCGCGGCCGGATTCGTCCCAACAAGAGGAGCAGTAGCGGCAGTGTGATCAACAAATGGAAGGTCAAGCCGAATGCGATCGTCGCCATGTAGAGGCCCAGGGCGCGAAACGACTCCAGCCCGGAGGAGCCGACGACTCTCGTGATGAGACCAAAGACCCCCAGAGGGGCAAATCGAATAACGCCGGAGGTGAGCCGCATCATGGCTTGAAAGGCGGACTCGAAGAGCTCGACCAGAAAGTCGCGAGGCCTGTCGGGCAGGCTGGCGATGCTCATTCCCAAGAGGATGCTGAAGAAGATCATTGCCAGCATGTTGGGCTTGGCGGCGGCAGCGACGACATTCTCGGGCACGATATCCAGCAGCAGATCGACTGGCGAGCTGGGAGTCGAGAGCTCGGGAATCGCGGCGGTCTCGGTACCAGCGATATTGGCACCGACACCGGGCTTGATCAGATTGACCATGGCGAGACCGGCCAGAATCGCCAGAGTGCTGGACAGGACGTAGTAGCCCATCGTCTTGCCGAACAGCCTGCCCAGGCTGCGGCCGCCGCCGACGGCCGAGACTCCGGAAACGATGGAAGTGACGATCAGCGGCACGATGACCATCTTGAGCAGGCGAATGAAGAGAGTGCCGAGCCAACCAACTTTCGGCGCGACCTGCTCTCCCCAGAGCAGCCCGACCACGGTGCCGAGGGCCATGGCGAGCAGGATCTGCCAATGCAGTCGCTTGTACCAGGGGGTGGCGGCGGTGCTTTCCATTGCAGCGTGACGTTACGGTATGAGCTCGTGTCAGCGCAACCGGCCGACCCGGTCGCTTGCTTGCCCGATAAGAGCAATCCACAAGCTACGGTCGAAGGCGGAGCACTAGCTTGGTGGTACCTGCCTCCAGCCAATCTCTTCGATCTGCTGCTCGTCACCCAGGGCCGCGAGAAGCTCGGTCACTGTCTCACCGTCTGGGGGTATGGACTGATCGGCGGCGAGCTCGGCCAGCGGAGCGAGGAAGAAGCGTCTTTTTCGGAGCCGGGGATGGGGGACCTGAAGCTCCGGCTCGTTCACCTGGAGATCGTCGAAGAGCAACAGGTCGATGTCCAGAGGGCGGGGACCGAAACGCGCCGCCTGTGTCCTGCCGGCCGCGAGCTCGAGAGCTTTTGCCAGTCCCAGGATCTGCCAGGGATCCAGTCTCGTGTCGGCCAGCAAGGCCGTGTTGAGATAGGCGGGTTGGGGGATGGGAGAGATGGGGCTGGAGCGGTATATGGACGCGATGTTCAGGATCACCAGATGGACTTTCAGTCCTTCGATCGCGGCTCGAAAGGCGGCCTCAGGGTCGCCGAGATTTCCGCCCAGGGCCAGTGCCACCCTGGACGCTTGATTCTCAGGTCGAAGGGGACGCCAGGTCGAGAGCCTGCCCGTTGACCAACTCCTCTCATTCCTCAGACGACGGAGTCTCCTCTGCCTTGTCTTTCGACTCGTCGTCCTCTTTTGCGGCTTTCGTCTTCTTGGCCTTTTTCGCCTTTTTCGCCTTCTTGGCCTTGCTGCTCGGAGCTTTCGCCGCGGCTGGTTTCTCGTCTGCCGCGCCTTCGGCTAGCTCTTCCTGGTCGCCTCCGCAACTCGGGCAGACAAGCTGGCTCCGACCCAGGTCGTAGAACTTGGTACCGCAGCTCAGGCACTCGTGTTTGTTTCCCAGGTCGGCCATGTTCAGAATTCCTCCTAGCGGGCGAGCGGCAAAGTAGCATCGGTCTGAGGGCCTGTCAAGGCTTCCGCTCGGCGCGTCGGTTGCCCTCCACACGATCTCGTCGGTTGCGTCCAACAGATTGTGGAGGTAGCATCCGTCTCGCCCCTTGGCCCATGGCTGAGGGAGCGGTTCGTGTGCCGGGAACCACCCGTTTATCCTAGAGGTTGTCTGAATGCCGCTGATCAGGATCTGTGTAGCCTGCCTTTTGCTGGCGATCTCGTGTCCGGTGTGGTCCGAGGATGCGCTGCCTGACCCGCGGGGCGAGGGCCAGAGCCCGTCCGAAAAGCTGACCGCTCTCGTCGAGCGGGTACGGCTCGAGCAGAGCAGGGTCAGCAGCCTCGAAGCCGACTTCAAGCAACTCAAGGAGAGCTCCATGCTCGTGGAGGTGGTGGAGGCGGTGGGCACCTTCGCCTACTCCGCTCCGGATCACGTGCGCTGGGACTATCGGTCCCCGAACCCGATCTCGATGTTGATCGATGGTGATGAGATGACCACTTGGTTTCGGGACCTCGGGCAGGCGGAAAAGGTGAAGGTCGGTCGCCGCTCACAGCGGGTCCTGGAGTACCTGGGTGCCACGAGCCCGTTGGACGACATGCTGCAATACTTCTCGGTCACCCTGACTCTGCCCAAGGACGTGACCCAACCATTCTTGCTGGAGCTGTCGCCCCTGTTCGACAAGGTGGCGAAGCGACTCCAGGGAGTCACGATCTGGATCGGCGGGGAGCACTACCTACCCATTCGTCTGCGCTACGTCGATGCCGACGGCGACGTGACCGATCTGAGATTCGAGAATCTCAGAATCAACGGCTCGGTGCCAGTCGAGCGGTTCGACCTGAGGCTGCCGGATAGCGTCAACGTTCGGATTGTCGAGCTGGATCAACGCACTCGCCTCCAGTAATAGCTCCGGCCCGTTTCGCCGTCCTCCCTGCCGATGGAATTCGCCTTCGAGGTCTTCGCCAGCGACGGCAAAGCTCGTCGAGCGAGACTCACTCTGCCACACGGGGTCGTCGAGACACCGGCCTTCATGCCGGTGGGTACGCTCGGGGCAGTCAAGGGGCTATCGCCTTCTGATCTGGAGGCTGCCGGCGCCTCCATCATGCTGTCCAATCTGTACCATCTCAGCCTGCGGCCCGGAATCGAAGTCATCGAGACTCTGGGTGGACTGCACGAGTTCACCGGTTGGCAGCGACCGATGCTCACTGACAGCGGGGGGTACCAGGTGTTCAGCCTGGCAAATCTGCGCCGCGTCGGAGTCGATGGGGTGACGTTCCGTAGCCATCTGGACGGAGCCGAGCTCCGTCTGACTCCGGAGTCGGTGGTCCAGGCACAGCGGCGCATCGGAGTCGACATCGCCATGGTGCTGGACGAATGTCCGCCCTGGCCGGTAACCCGGGAAGCAGCGGCCGCCTCCCTCGATCGCACCCATCAGTGGGCCATTCGGTCGCGCCAGGCCTGGCAGGGCACGGGAATGTCGCTGTTCGGGATTCTCCAAGGCAGCACCTTCCCCGAGCTACGCCAGCGTGCAGCGGAACAGTTGAGCGAGCTCGATTTCGGCGGCTATGCCATCGGTGGCGTGAGCGTGGGAGAGCCGACCCGGGAAAGGCGAGCGGTGGTCGAGTTGACGGCCCCTCTTCTGCCGACCGGCAAGCCCCGGTATCTGATGGGTGTCGGGACCCCGCGAGATATTGTTCATGCCGTCCAACAGGGTGTCGACCTCTTCGACTGCGTGCTGCCGTCGCGCAATGCCCGCCATGGGATGCTGTTTACCCGCCAGGGATTGGTGCGCATCAAGAACGCACGGTATCGGGAGGACTCCCGACCGGTGGATCCCGACTGTTCCTGCCCGGCTTGTCGGCGGGTCAGCCGTGCCCTGCTGCACCATCTGATGCGCAGCGGCGAGCTAACCGGAGCGGTGCTCGCAACCCAGCACAATGTCCGCTACTATCTTGACTTTGTGATGCATCTCAGAGAAGCTATCGCGTCCGGAACGCTTAGCCGTGTAGCGGCGTCGGTGGCTGCTTGCTATCCGGAAGACAGCTCGTTCTCGGAATCGCCAGCAACTCCTGATTCAACCGCTTCCATTTCCTGATCTCGAATAAGGATTTCGGAGAGTTTCGACTTGTCGCTGCCGAGTCATCGGGCGTAATCGCCGCAGGCAAGAGGGGTAGTGCCTATGAGTCATCCAATCGCAGTTCTCGCAGTCGCAGAAGGGGCATCGGCACCTGCGTTCATGCAGTTCGTTCCGATTCTGCTGGTCTTCGCCATCTTCTACTTCCTGTTGATCGCGCCGATGCGCAAGCGGCAGAAGGCGCTTCAAAGCCTGATCGAGAGCTTGAAGAAGGGTGATCGAGTGGTCACCAACGGCGGGCTCTACGGCACGGTCGCGGCGGTCGAAGACAAGGTGGTCGTCCTCAAACTGGCCGAGAACTTGAAGGTCAGAGTCGCGAAATCGGCGATTTCTGGCTTCGAAGGGCAAGAGGACGAAGGAGATCGGAAATGAGCGGCAATCTTCTCTGGCGGGGGCTCCTGATCTTTGCTGTCGTCACCCTGGCAGTGATCTCGGCGTATCCTCTTCAAGAAAAACTCAAGCTCGGCCTGGATCTGCGAGGAGGCATTCACCTGGTGCTACAGGTCGAGGTCGATGATGCCGTTCGGTCCGAGACGACCAAAGACATCGACCGGCTCGTTCAAGAAGTGGCCGATGTCGGGATCGAAGACGTCACGACGAGTCTTACCTCGAGCTCCAGCTTCGAAATGCTGGGTGTGCCAGCCGAGCGGGATCGAGAGATTGGCGGCATCGTCACCGAGTATCTGCCGGGCTGGAACTGGCAGCGCCGCGGAGATCTGCTGGCCTTCAAGATGGAGCTTGCCAACCTCAACGAGATCGAGAATCTGGCCGTAAAGCAAGCGTTGGAGACGATCCGCAACCGAGTCGACGAGTTCGGTGTGGCGGATCCGGTGATTCAGCGGCAGGGGATGGAGGGCGATCGGATCGTGGTGCAGCTTCCCGGGGTGGACGATCCCGAACGTGTCAAGAAGCTGATCAAGAACACCGCGTTCCTGGAGTTTCGACTCGTCACCCATCCTCCGGGCGGCGGTGGCGTGGGGAGCCGAGAAGAGATCATGGCGCACTACGGTGGCCAGATGCCCGAGAACGTTGAGATTCTCACCGGCGCCATCCGTGATGATCAGGGCCGGGCCATCGGTCAGCAGTTCTACGCAGTGGAGAAGCGGACCGTCATTACGGGTCGAGATCTGAAGACGGCGCGGCCCGGTGTCGGTGAGTTCAACCAGCCGGTCGTCAACTTCTATCTCACCCATGAAGGTGGAAAGCTGTTCTCCGAAGCCACCGGTGCCAACGTCGGCAAGGGTCTGGCGATCGTGCTGGACGGCAATGTGGTCTCGGCGCCGAACATCCGCTCGCGAATCGGTGACTCCGGTCTCATCGAGGGTAGCTTCACTCGACAGGAAGTCGAAGATCTGTCGACTGTCCTGAGATCGGGTGCGTTGCCCGCCGGCATCACCTATCTCGAAGAGAGAACCGTCGGCCCGACTCTTGGGCAAGATTCCATCCGCCAGGGAATCAGGGCTGGATTGATCGGCTTGGGGCTCGTCGTCCTCGCCATGCTCTTGGTGTACAAGGGGACAGGCGTGAATGCCGTTGTCGCCCTGGCACTCAATATCATCCTGATCTTTGGCGCATTGGCCTATTTCGGAGCCACCCTGACTCTACCCGGCATCGCCGGCATCGTGCTGACGATCGGTATGGCGGTCGATGCCAACGTGCTGATCTTCGAGCGGATCCGCGAAGAGTTGCACCATGGTAGAACGGTCAAGTCGGCGATCGATGCCGGGTTTGGCAAGGCCCTGTCGTCGGTGATGGACGCCAATATCACGACCTTGATTGCGGCCCTGTTTCTGTTCCAGTTCGGAACGGGTGCCATTCGGGGATTCGCGGTGACTCTGTCCATAGGAATTCTCGCTTCACTGTTCACGGCCATCTTCGTGAGTCGATGGATTTTCGATCTGATTCTTTCGCAGCGACGTCGCGTCGATCGACTGTCGATCTAGTCATCTGGACTGGCTCTCGATCGGTTGACGAGGGACGGTCGCGGGAGTAGAGCGCATGGAGTTTTTCCAAAATACGAACATCGACTTCATGAAGTACCGCAAGCACTTCATGATGATTTCGTTGGCACTGCTAGCGATCTCTGTCCTCGAAGTGTTCATCCAGAAGAATCTGAATGTCGGCATCGACTTCGCGGGCGGCACACAGGTGACGATCAAGTTTCGCGAGCGGCCGCAAGTCGATGAGCTGCGGGAAGTGGTCTCCGCCGCTGGCGTCGGCGATGCGCAGATCCAGAGATTCGGTGCCGAAGAGGCCAACGAGGTGATCATCAAGACTTCGACTGTCGAGGGGAGTGAAGAGGGCAGTCAAGTTGCGGTCATCGAGGCTCTGGATCGGCACTTCAACGGTGCATCCGCAGGCGGTTTCGATCTCAATCAGCGAGGCAGCGACGCGTTGTCGGGACGGCTCATCGAGAGCGATCCGGACCGAATCGTGCCACAGGATCCGGAGGTCGCCAGGCAGCACTACGTGGAGGTTGCCGAGTCGATCGTGGAAAAACGCCGAGAAGACGGGCTGCTTGCCTCCTGGGACGAGGTGGCGCAAAGCGCTGGCGTCAGTCGCGAGGTTGTGAACACCCTCGAAAAGCAGACCTACCTGGGCGAGTTCGCCGTGCTCGGCTCCGAGAACGTCGGACCTCAGATCGGTGCCGAGTTGCGTCGCAAAGGCATTCTGGCCGTCGTCTCTTCCCTTATCGGTATGCTGATCTATATCTGGTTCCGATTCGAGCTTCGATTTGGCATCGGAGCGCTGGTGGCAGTGACTCACGATGTGCTGATCGTTCTCGGTCTGTTCACTCTGGCAGGCTTTGAATTCAATCTGACTACGATTGCCGGCTTCCTCACTCTTGTCGGGTATTCGGTCAACGACAGCGTAGTGGTCTTCGACCGGGTGAGAGAGAACCTCCGTCGCAACCGGCGGGAGCCACTGGTGGAGACGATGAATCTGAGCCTGAACCAAACCCTCTCTCGGACCGTGCTGACTTCAGGCACGACTCTGCTCGCGGTTGGCAGCCTCCTGTTGTTCGGTGGTGATGTACTGAGGGGATTTGCATTCATCATTACTGTCGGCGTGATCGTGGGAACCTACTCCTCTATATATATAGCCAGCCCGTTCGCTCTACTCTGGGAGCAGTGGTTTGGTGGGGACGCCAAGCGGCGAGCCGCGAGCCGGATGGCGTCCTGATCCGATTCAGCTGGATTCAGGTCGGTTGCCTTCTCTCGCCCGCATGGCTGATCCCTGCCCTGCATGATGAGCTGCCGCCGTGGCGTTGCCGTGTAGACGGTGAGTGCTGTCCTCTATAATTCGGCTGGAAAGTGCGGCTGTCCAGTGTTGCCTGCCGGAGTCGGCATCGGTGCGGTCGCCGAGACGGCGTATGCCGAACCTCAGACGATCACCCTCCTCAAACCATCACCAACCACCGGTCCAGGTGCGCGAAGACGTCCAACTCGAGGACGTACTGAAGGGGCTGAAGCTTCACGACCGGGCCTACGACGAAGCGTTCCTCAGGTCGGTGTACGAGTTCTCACGCGAAACGCACGGCGATCAGCTCCGACGCTCCGGAAAGCCCTACTTCACCCATCCGCTGCATGTAGCTTTCATCTTGGCCCACCTGGGATTCGACGAGACCTGTGTCGCTGTCGGTCTGCTGCACGACGTGCTGGAGGACACCCTGGCGGAGAGGCAGGAGGTAGCCGAGAGGTTCGGAGAGGAGATTGCTCAACTGGTAGATGGGGTGACCAAGATCGGTCGCCATTCCTACGTGCGGCGCGACCAGGCGCAGGCCGAGACCTTCCGCAAGTTGATCCTGGCCTCCGCCAAGGACATCCGCGTCATTGTCGTCAAGCTCGCCGACCGTCTGCACAACATGCAGACCCTCGAGCATATGCCTGTCGAGTCCCGAAGACGCATTGCTCGGGAGACGCTGGAGATCTACGCACCTACCGCTCATCGACTCGGCATGTCGAAGGTGCAGGGGGACCTTCAGGATCTGGCCTTCTTCCATCTGCACCCGCAGGAGTTCAGCGAGCTGCGCAGCCAGATCCAAGAGAAGGTCAAGCATGGACGTCAGGCGACCGAGAAGATCCGCTCTGAGCTGGTCAGCCTATTGAGCGAAGCGGGACTCGAGGTCGAGATCAGCTTTCGGGTCAAGCGCTTCTATTCCATCTATCAGAAGATGCGTCGTCAGGGAATCGACGCCTCGCAGCTCTACGACTATCTGGCGTTTCGCATTGTCACCGCATCGGTGCGTGATTGCTACGCCTGTCTTGGAGTGGTGCATCAGTCGTGGCGACCGGTGCCCGGTCGGTTCAAGGACTACATCGCCATGCCGAAGCCGAATTTCTACCAGTCCTTGCACACCACCCTGGTCAGTCCGAGTGGTGAGCCGTTCGAGGTTCAGATTCGGACCCAGGAGATGGACCTGATAGCCGAGGACGGCATCGCGGCCCACTGGCGCTACAAGGAGGGCGACGCAGATCCGACCGAGGTCGACCAGAGCTTTTCATGGCTGCGCCAACTCCTGGAGTGGCAGAAGGACGTGCAGGATCCGCGCACTTTTCTGAATTCTCTGAAGATCGATCTCTACCCCGACGAAGTGTATGTCTTCACGCCGAAGGGTGACGTGTTCTCGTTCCCCCGTGGCGCCACGCCGTTGGACTTCGCCTACAAGATTCACACCGATCTGGGGCACCATTGTGTCGGGGCGCGGATCAACGGCAAGCTCGAGCCGCTGCGCAGTGTGCTCAAGAATGGCGACATCGTCGAGATCGTCACCAACCCCTCTCGTTTCCCGAGCCGCGATTGGCTGAGCTTCGTTGCCACCTCCAGAGCCAAGACCAAGATCCGTCAGTGGCTCAACACGGAGCAGAAACAGCGAGCCACCGAGATTGGCAAGCGTTTGGTGGAGCGGGAGCTGAAAAAGCACAAGGTCGGGATCAAGCGGTTCCTCGACAGCTCCGGCCTGACCAAGTATTTGGCCGCCGAGGGGATCGCCCGTCCGGAAGATCTCTTTGCTGCCGTTGGATACGGCAAGACCTCGGTGCGACATCTACTGGATCGGGTTCTGACGAGTGACGAGCTGGAGAAGGTGGAACAGGTGCCCGGTCCGCTGCGACGCGCGGTCACGAAGATCCTGCCGTTCGGTAGCGACGCCATCGCAGTGAAGGGGCACAGCGATCTCCTCGCCTATCTCGCCAAGTGCTGCAGCCCACTGCCCGGAGAGCCCATCGTCGGCTATATCACCCGCGGCAGGGGCGTGTCGGTGCACTCGGTCGAGTGCACCAATGTTCGTAACCTGCTGTACAACCAGGAGCGGGAGATCGAAGTCGAGTGGGCCCGCCAGAGCGACGAGCTCTATCCGGTAGTGCTGGTCATCGAGACCGAAGACCACCCCGGCATGCTGGCCCGGCTCACCGAGGTGATGGCGAAGCTCAACAGCAATATCCGTCAGATCGAAGCGGAGACCATCGAGTCGGGCCGTGGCCTGATCGAAGTCGTTGTCGAAGTGCAGAACCGCAAGCACCTCGAACGACTCCGCCAGGGCATCCGGGCGGTGCCCGGTGTCTTCGAGGTCGGTCGGCGACGTGGACTTGGCTCGAAGACAGACCAGCGGGAGGGCTGAGTCGAGCACGGGCTGTCACCTGAGACCGGGTGGGCCCTCCCGTGTGGGCCGCAAGAGAGATTTTGGGGAGTCGAGTCGCTTTGCTACGAAAGAGCCTGCTACCTCACGAGTCAGCTTCAGCCTCGTCGGGCTGCCAGGTGCGGGGCTCCGGCTTCTGTACCTTGCCGCTTCGCAGGCATCGGGTGCAAACCCAGACGCGCTGCGTCGTGCCATCGATGACTGCACGCACCTTTTGCAGGTTCGGTTCCCAGGTTCTGTTCGAGACGTTATGGGCATGACTGATGCTGCGTCCTGCCACGGTTCCCTTGCCACAGATTGCACATTGCTTGGACATGTAGTGGATCTCCTTGACATCTCTGAAGAAGGCGCCTACGGTAGCAGAAACGTGGGAGAGATCCAATAGATGCGACTCGAAAAAGAGCGGTTGGAGATCTGGTGTGGAGAGGGTCGAGATGCATCTACTCGTGCTCGTCGAAGCTGCGGAGGGAGACAAGCCGGCAACCGGGGAAACGGGTGGCTCGTAGTCGAGCGTCCGATTCGAACCGAGTGTTTGTGACCGGCGCCCTTGACAGGAAAAAAGGCTTCTTGTTAGTTTCCGGTAAAGCTTGAAGAATTGATGTGTAAACTTGCATAAACACAGTGTTTTCAGGAGTTTCCTGGCGTCGTGTTTTGGTCACGGTCTAAAAGCGTAGTTGGGCTAGACATCGGCAGCTCCGGTGTCAAGCTCGTCGAGCTCAAAGAGCGCAAGCCCGGTGACTACCATCTCCTTCGGGTTGGAGTGGAACCGTTATCACCGGAAGCCATTGTCGATGGGTCCATCATGGATTCGTCGCTGGTCGTGGATGCCATTCAAAAGCTAACTCAGGAGACTGGTGCAAAGGGGGCAAGTTGCGCCACCTCCGTCTCCGGCCACTCGGTGATCATCAAGAAGATCCAGGTGCCGGCGATGCCGACCGCCGAGCTGGAGGAGTCCATCCAGTGGGAGGCGGAGCAGTACATCCCGTTCGACATCAACGATGTCCGACTCGACTATGTCGTGTTGTCGGAGGGAATGTCCGGCGACGACTCCATGGAAGTGCTCCTGGTCGCGGTCAAACGGGACAAGGTGAACGACTACGTGTCGGTCATCAGTCAGTGTGGCAAGAGCCCGGCGGTGGTCGACCTCGATGCGTTTGCGGTGCAGAACGCGTACGAAGTCAACCATGACCTGGATCCCAACAAAGTGGTCGCGCTCGTGAACATGGGCGCCGGTGTCACCAACATCAACATTCTGGCGCACGGCTCGACGGTCTTCTGGCGGGACATCTCTTTTGGTGGCAATCAGTTTACCGAGGCCCTGCAGCGGGAATACAACCTGTCTTTCGATCAGGCCGAGCGAGTGAAAAGAGGTCAGCAGGTCGATGAGTGTTCGGCAGCGGAAGCCCGAGCGGTTCTCGATTCCGTCTCCGCCGAGATGGCCTCAGAGATCCAGAAGACCTTCGACTTTTTCGCCGCTACCGCCGCCGAGGACAGCGTTGATGAGCTAGTGCTCTCTGGTGGTTGTGCACAGACGCCGAACCTGCAGTCGGTACTGCAAGAGAGATTCGGGGTTCGCACCGAGCTGATGAATCCGTTGCGCCGCATCCACTACCGGGAGAGCGACTTTGACAGCCAGTGGCTAGAGTCCATCGCGCCGATGCTGACCGTGGCCGTGGGACTGGCAGTTCGCAAGGTCGGGGAATAGCGAACCATGATCAAGATCAATCTGGTTGGCGAAAGAAAGCGCCCGGCTGCGCCGGGGCCCTCGCAGCAGTTGAAGGGTATTCAGGAGGGGGCCAACGTCGGGATATGGGCCCTGGCGGGGCTGGTCCTTGCCGGTGTCCTGATCACTCTCGGTCACCTCTATGTCGTCAACGGCAAGGTGAAGGACATGCAGCAGCAGGTTGCCGAGGCGGAAAAAGAGGTCAAGGAGCTCGAGCCCTACATCAGAGAGGTCGAAGAGTACAAGGCCAAGAAAGTCGAGCTCGAGCGCAAGGTTCAGGTCATCAATCAGTTGAAGACCAATCAGAGAGGGCCAGTGCAAATCATGGATCGGGTATCCCGCGCCCTGCCCGAGCTGATGTGGCTCACCAAGATGGAGGTCTCGCCGACAACCATCACGGTCTCTGGCGAAGCCTTCAACACCAATGCCGTTGCCAACTTCATCGAGAACCTCGATCGCGTTCCCGAGTTTCAAGAGCCGATTCTCAGGGATACATCGCAGCGGGGTCAGATCTACACTTTCGTGGTTGCTTTCAACTACACCTATCAGGTTTCGCAGCCGGAGCAGCCCGAAGGGGCCGAAGCCGCGGCGGGATAGGAGAGGCTGGCGAGAATGGAAATCCGCACCGGTCTGGAAGACAAACCCTGGTGGGTCTCGGCAATCGTGGGCCTCGTGCTTGCGAGCCTGATCTACTGGGGCGGGCACCACTATTTGCTGAAACCCAAGTATCAGGAGCTCAAAAAGCAAGAGGACAAGTTGGCTGGGCTTCAGATCAAGATTCAAGAAGGTCGAGCGGCCAAGGCACAGCTGCCGCGCTTCCGGGAAGAGGTTCAGCGTCTCGAGCTCGAGTTGGACAAGCTGCTTCGCATCTTGCCTGCAAGACGCAACACCCCCGAGTTGCTGCGTCGAATCCGGGATCTGACAGAGCAGGGTGATTTCCAGCTGAAGCGATTCACGCCCGGGAACTTCGTCGATCAGGAGTTCTACAGCGAGTGGCCGATTGCCATCAGTCTGGACGGCACCTACCACAACCTGGCGTTGCTCTTCGACCGCGTGGGACGTTTCTCTCGCATCGTCAACATCGAAGGGTTGAAGATTCAGAACGCTCGTGCGCGTGATTCGGGTGCCGATACCATCGAGGCTAGCTTCACGGCGAAGACGTTCATCTACAAGGAGCCCGCTACTGTTGAAGCGGAACAAGAAGGAATGGATCAGTAGATGGCACGAGGATCGGGAGAGGGACCATGAGATCGACAGCACAGCGAACCCTGGCATCGACAGCGCTATGCATAGCGCTGCTCCTGGTGATCGGGTGGCAGTCCACTGCTGTCTCGGCCCAGGAGTCTGAGGCGGCGTCAGCCGAGCCGGTCCTGCCGGCCCTGGATGACGAGCCCGATACCAATGTGGATGACCTCCTGAAGGACGAATCGGCGATGTTGGCGGGTGAGGGCTACCTCTACGATCCGGGTGATCGTCGGGACCCCTTCAAGTCGCTGCTGGAGGCCAGAGACCGCCCGTTGATTCGAGGACCCAGGCCAGAGGGAATCCCTGGTCTGTTGATTGACGAGATTGACATCTCCGGCATCTTTGTCACCGCGGATGGACCGATTATTCAGGTCCAATCCTCTGACAGAGAGCAGAGCTATTTGCTCAGGGTGGGCGATCAACTCTACGACGGCGATGTGATCAGTATTAGTGGGAAAGAAGCGATATTCAAGCAGATTGTGGACGATCCGACCGCCCTCAAGCCGTTTCGGGAGGTGGTCAAGAAGCTCAACCCATGAGCGGGTACGGGATATCCCGGGCACCTGCTCTTGGGAGGGAGGCGAGCGCCATGCGTAGTATCGCGAACAGAAATAGTCGGAGGGGTATGCGGCTCCTTGGCGCCTTCGGTGGCGTCACGGCGGCGATTTTGCTGATCGCTGCTGTATCGGTTCTACCGGCCCAGGCTGCGGCGACCTCGACAACCGAAATTCAGGCCTTGGCGGTGCATCCGGGCCACGATGGAGCCCAGCTCGAGGTGGCCAGCGATGGCGCCCTCGTCTGGACTACCTATCGGGACGCCGATGGCCGACTGGTCATCGAATTGCCCAATAGCACGCCGGCGGACTCGGTTGTCGACCTGTGGCCTGACGAAGGGCTGCTCGAGGCCGTGGAGGTCGCTACCGAGATGAGCGGCGACCGTCCCCTGACGCGTCTGACCATTCGGACGCGCGGAGCCTCGGAGCACTCGATCCAGGCGTCGGGGCCCGCTTTGTTGGTGGATTTCACCGCTGTCGGTGAGATTGCCGACTCGGCAGGTGTCACCGATGAGCCATGGGCCGAGCCGTTGGTGGACGATACCGACACCGCGACAGTGCAAGCCGTCATGGTCGAGGAGGAGAGTCTGCCTGCGGCCCCGCCAGCCTCCAAGGTGGCGACCTCTGAGGCCCCATTCGATGCCATTCAGGGGCCGGTAGGCGAGCCCATCGGCGTCGCGGCCACCCAGCTCGAAGGCATCGAGGTGTCGAGTGATGACGGCCAGACCGTCGTCCGGATCCTCGGCGATGGTGGCTTCTACTTCTCGAGCTTCAACCTCGATGCTCCAGAGCGTTTCGTGGTCGATCTACTTGGAGTCGCCAACAGGGCGCCTTCACCGAGCATCATGGTCGAGAACCAAACGGTCGAGCGAGTGCGGATCGCCCAGTTCAAGGCGCAACCGGACATGGTCTCCCGAGTCGTGGTGGATTTGAGAGACGCCTCCGAGGCACAGGTCGAGCAGATCCCCAACGGCTTGGAGCTCCGATTCGGCGCCGTCGAGGTGGCTGCCATGGAGCTCGAAGAGAGTCCCGTGGTTGAAGAGGTTCCCCAGGTGGCGGCGCTGGAGCCAGCGGCGGTCGAGCCCGAGCCGATCATGGAAGTCGAGCCGGAGGGAATGGGTGCGAACGAGAACGGCACCGTGGGCACCCACGAGCTTTCGACTCCGTCGGTGACGCTTCCAGTCGAGGAGGTTGTTCCAGAACCGGAGTTCCAGATCGCCGATGCGAATCTGTCTCCCGAGCCGGAACCGTCCTTTGTTCGCACCAGCTATCAGGATGATGTCGCGACAGGCGGCACGGCACCGGAGAAGGATGAGCTGTCATTCCCCAGTCAGACCATAGGCGGTGCCACCACCAGCTACAGCGGTGCGCCGATGTCCATCAGCCTGAAGGATGGCGACATCAAGGATGTGCTGCGGTCGTTTGCGCAGATCAGCGGCCTGAATATCGTGGTTCAGCCCGGCGTCACCGGCACGGTGACCGTCGAGCTTACCGACGTGCCCTGGGACCAGGCCCTCGAGGAGATTCTGAAGATCAACGGCCTAGGCTACGTGCTCGAAGGCAACATCATGCGAGTCGCGCCGATCAAGGTATTGGCGGACGAAGCAGCAGAGCGTCAGAGACTGCGTCAGGCCAACGCCCTTTCCGTACCGCTGAAGACCATCATGAAGCGAGTCAGCTATGCCTCGGCGAGTACGATGGCCGGTATTCTCATGGCCGGTGGCGGTGCCAGCCTGGTGAGCCAGCGCGGCACGGTCGTGGTGGACTCGCGTACCAATACCCTGATCATCAAAGAGCTGCCGGACTACATCGATACGGTTCTGGCGGTGATCGAGACCTTGGATGTTCCAGAACCTCAAGTCATGATCGAGGCCAGGATCATCGAGACCACCAAGCGGTTCAACAGAACTCTCGGAATTCAGTGGGGCTTCGACGGAGTCTCGGCTCCCGAGTATGGCAATACCACCGGGCTGCAGTTTCCAAACCAGGGCTCGGTCGACGGTAGTGTCAACCTCCTGACCGGTGGTAGCAACGGCCTGCTGAACATCTCGTTGGGCAACGTGCTCGGTACTTTCTCGATCGACGCGACCCTGCAGGCGGCCGAAGACGAAGGGTTGATCAATATCCTGTCGGCGCCGAAGGTCGCGACCCTGAACAACGAGCAGGCATCCATCCAGAGTGGTCTGCAGATCCCGATTCAGACGGTGGCCAACAACACTGTCAGCGTACAGTTCGTCAATGCCACTCTGCGATTGGACGTCACTCCGCACGTTACGGCCGAAGGCACGGTGCTGATGGATATCAGCATCCAGAAGCGAGAGCCTCTGCTGGCTTTCACGGTGGTGGGAGCCACGAACGCCCCTATTGCCACGAAGGATGCGCGAACTCGGGTCATCGTCCGGGACGGCGGGACCACGGTTATCGGCGGTATCTACAAGGTCACTTCCGATCAGGGTGAGGACCGAGTCCCCGGGCTCGCCAATATCCCTGTTCTGGGTCATCTCTTCAAGAATAAGCGTCGAAGCGATGAGAACGAAGAGCTGTTGATCTTCATCACCCCAAGGGTGATCAAGCTATAGGCTGACGGAGGAGCTGCTCATGCGCCGTGTCACGAACTGTTTGTTGATCCTAATCCTGGCCGTTGGCATCGCGGGTTGCGACAGCCGAACGGACAGGACCGATGGTGGTGGCGTCCTGCTCTCGGTCAGCGACTTCGACGGGCTGCCATTGCTGGCGAGTGTCAATGGGACCTTGGCTGCCGGAGGTCTGATTCAGATCGAGTCGTTGACCATCCAGAACATTGCCAAGAACCCCGTTGGGAACACCAGCGATCTGATGAACGTCGAAATCCAGTCGTACGAGGTGAAGTACTCGCGAGCCGACCGCGGAACGCGGGTGCCGACACCCTTTGTGCGGGGTATCTTCGGAGTGGCGCCGGTGGATGGGACTCTGGACTACGACAATCTGCCCATCATGAGCTCCGATCAGTTCAACCAGGAGCCTTTGTCAGACCTCAAGTTTTCCAATGGGGGCTTCGACAAAGAGACTGGGGAGTCCAACATCGTGATGAATTTCGCGGTCCGGTTCTTCGGTCGGACATTGTCGGGTGACACCGTCGAGACTGCGCCGATCTTCTTCACCATCGAGTTCATTCCATAGCCCCGCGGGGCCGTAGAGCAGGAGAGTCGCCATGAGTCGACTAAAGACAAGAAGGTTCAAAGGGCTGATCGTCACCGCCGTTTGCGGGCTGGCCTTGCTGGTGGCGTGTTCGACTGATTCGCCGACGGCTCCGTTTCAGGTGCCTCCGCCGCCAACCGACGGAGGATCCGATGACTGGAACATCACGGTCACCGCGTCGCCTTCGAGGCTGATAGCCAACACAGACCAGCCGACGACGATCACGGTTCAGGTCCGAGACAGGATCACGGGCTTCAACCCTCCACCGGGCAGCACGGTCGGGCTGCGGACGACCATCGGCGAGTTCGACTTCTCGGGTAGTGAGGCTCTGTCGACGGGAGCGGTGATCGATCTAGGCAATGCGTCCGCGCTGTTGTTCGCGAGCGATTTCGCCGGCACTGCAACGGTCACAGCGGAGTACAACGGGAGCAGAGGCAGTACCAACGTCCCGATTACCTCTGGCGAAATCTTCATTGCGGAGATTTCCCCAAACACTGGAACCGGGGCCGGTGGCACGAGTGTCAACATCGACGGGGTCGGTTTCATCGAACCGCTGAGGGTGGAGTTTGCTGGCGCCCTCGCAACGGTGAACAGTGTGTCTTCCGATGGAACCAGGATCAGAGTCACAACTCCGCCCTATGGTGGGGATTACGACAAGGACGAATGCGACTTCGGCAATAATGGTCTGTTGGACGGAAATCGCAATTCACCGACACCGGTGAGCGTCACGGTAGAGCTAGCTGGGTCCGGTGGGACCGAGACTCTCTCAGGAGCGTTCATATACCTGCCACTGGATACGAAGTGCTACGACGAAGGGATCTAGGAAATCGTTCACGAGGATCCTTTGAATGACAACTCGGAGGCGGCTACCTAGACGGGTAGCCGCCTCTGTTCGTATACTCTCTTGAAGCGATGCGCTACCTTGCGACAGCCTGCGTGATCCTGCTCCTGATAGCTGTGGCTCCGGGCTGTGACAAGGCCTCTCCCGTGGCGCCGGCCGGAACCACCATCAGTCTCAGTATCAATCCCTCCAGGATCGATATCACCGGGCAGGCGTCGGTCACGGCTATTGTCAGACGCGACAATGGAACCGCCGTCAACCCGGGCACCGAAGTCAATTTCTCGACCTCGCTGGGTTCCCTGGATCCAGACCTGGCCAAGACCGACGACGCGGGTGTAGCCCGCACCACGCTCAGAGGCACAGGGCAGGTGGGCGTTGCCACGATCGAAGCCAGCACTGGGGCTGCGACGCCGTCTACAGTGGAGATACAGATCGGATCTCTGGCCTCATCGGTGACTCTGGTAGCGAGTCCGACGGCCATCGGGCAGGGAGGCGGAACCATCGAGCTCCTGGCTGTCGTGCGCGATGACGCGGGTCAGCTGCTGAACGAGCTGGCGGTGAACTTCTCGACCACTGCGGGAGTCCTGGAATCCCGCGGAGCGGCCAAACTCACCAACCAGCTCGGCGAGGCGAGAGATACGCTGACCGTGACCCAATTGGACATCATTGCCCTGGTAACCAACGTCATCTCAGTGAGCGTCTTCGCCTCGACGGAGGGAGGCGCCCTGTTGGAGACCACCACGGATATCAGCGTCCGGGGTCTGATCTCGACAATCTCCCTCCAGGTGTCGCCTGGATCGGTAGCGGCATCCGGCGGCACTCTCCAGCTGCTCGCCCTGGTCAAGGACGATGTCGGCCTCGGAGTCCAGGGGGCAGGGGTTAACTTCGTGAGCCAGGCTGGGACATTGGCCTCGGGTGGAGGGGTGCTACGCACGGATTCGGGTGGGCAGGCTGAAGACTCGCTAACTCTGACTGTCCAGGATATCGACGCCCTCGGAAGTCGAACATTCATAGTTACGGCCTTTACCACCGATTCTACGGGTGTGGAAGTGTCGGCCAACTTCACTGTCAGTGTCCAAACGGGAGCACCCATCGCCTCGTTCACTTTTGTTGCAACCGGCCTTTCGGTGCAGTTTCAGAACCAGAGTACGGGCGATCAGCCGCTGTCCTATCTGTGGGATTTCGGTGACCAGACCACGCCGCCGAATCAGACGGACGCCAGTCCGACTCATGTCTACAACACTGCGGGCAGCTACAACGTCAAGTTGACAGTGACTAACGCGGTGGGAACCGACGCCGTCGTCCAGCAGGTGACAGTAGCTCAGTAGGCACGTGGGGGCCGTCGGCTCTTTCCCTTCTTCGATTGCAGGCCTTGCTGTGAGGATCTGTCCTGATTTCTCGGGTATAATTTGCCAGTTCCAGCAAGGACGGGGCCTTTTAGTGCTCTCGCGAACGCGAGCCTCGATCCTGTCAGGTCCAGCTTTGGACTCTGTGGGAGCGTGCAATGACCGAATCCATTGAAGAGATGCTCCAGCGGTGGGAGGAGGAGCCCACGCCACAGCTGTCCCTGCAGCTGGCCGAGGAGTACCGTCGGCACGGTCGGCTGGAGGAGGGGATGGCAATTCTCGAAGAGGCACTTCGACTCCATCCGAGCCATGTAGCCGGCCGAGTCGCACACGGGCGATTTCTGCTCGAGCTGGGTCGAACGGAAGATGCCGGCCAGATGCTGGAGGCGGTGGTGGAGGAAGATCCGACCCATCTCGTCGCCAACAAGCTCTTGATCGGTCTCTATCTGGATACCGACCGCCTCAAGGATGCCAGGGACCGCCTCGATCTCTACAAGCTGCTCAACGAAAGTGATCCGGCGATCGAGGTACTCGAGTTGCGATTGCGCTCGGCTGGGGCCGCCGGAGCTCAGCCCACCGCCGTCGATGCGGCCGGCCGTGTCTTCGTGCTGACCGAATCTCCACCACTTCCGGATCTCCAGAGCCTGGTTGTTCAGAAGGGACCAACTGGTCTGAGTACGCGACCGAGATCTCTGGCTTCGGAGGGTCCCTTCGGCGATCTATGGCAAGGGGTGGATGAGGCGGAGTACATGCGTGCCCTCGGGGCAGATGGCATCTTTCCGGTCGTTGTTCCGGTCGTTGTTCCGGTCGCGATCGAGGAGCCCGGGGTAGAGCTGGCGGCACCGATCGAAGCGGTGGAACCCCCCGAGATCGAACCTGTGATCGAGGTGGAGCCGGTGGTGCAGAAGCTGGCGGACGAGCCGGCAGAGCCACAGGCGATCGTCGACACCGCAGAGCTGGACGAGGAGGCACCAGGCCAGGAGATCGGAGCGACGGCCACGCTGGCGAAGCTCTATCTGGACCAGGGGCACCTGGAGGATGCAGCACATGCCTTCGAAGAGGTCCTGGCGAGAGAGCCGGAACACCTGGATGCCCTGGAGGGGCTGACCGAAGCTCGGCGGAGACTGGGGGAGACCCAGGCTGCCGAGGGAATCCTGGACGGGGAAACAGAGAACGATACAGGCAATAGCCGCGATCGGAAGATTCGAGTGCTACGCGAGTACCTCGATCGATTGAGGGCCGCGAGCGGGAGGCAGTAGACGACTATGTTCCAGGAGAGGCTACAGAGTATTTGCGACAACGTCGATGGCGCCTTGGCAGTGTCCCTCGTCGATGCCGACGGCATTACGGTGGAGTCGTTCGGCGACGGAACCAGGCTGGACCTGGAGGCGCTGGGGGCCGAGCTGCTGGCTCAAACTCGAGCGATCTCCAGGGATCACCAGGAGCTGGCCATGGGGGAGGTCCGGCAGCTTTCCGTGACCACCGAGCTCTACACGGTGGTGGTCAGTGCGCTGGCCGGGAACTACAGTCTGCTGCTGGTCCTGGAAGAGAAGGGCGGGAGCTACGGCAAGGCCCGTTTCGAGCTGCGCCGTGCGCAGCTGCAGCTCGAGAGCGACCTGGCTTGATTGAAAGTTGTTTCGCGGCGCGCGACTCAACGGCTATCGAGTTCATCGGTGAGGAGAGTTTGTGCTGACCTTCGAGCAGATCAAAGAGCTGATCGACCTCGTTCACGAACGCCAGTTGCGGGGTGTCGAGATCGAGAGATCGGGGTTTCGATTGAAGATAGACGGCGGACCCGCCGAGGCGATTACCGTCGTTGCTGGCGAGACCAAGCCCGAAACGCGCGCCGCGGTGAGCCAAGGCCCTGCAGCTGTCGTGCCGGCCGGCGATTCTGCCGCGAAGGTGGTCGAGGAGGCCGCAGCGGCTGCCGAAGACGAGTTGGCGGGTGTCCACATCCTGCGGTCCCCGATCGTCGGCACGTTTTACACCTCCCCCAGCCCTGATGCCGAGCCGTACGTCAGAGCCGGCGATCGGGTCAAGCGGGGGCAGGTTCTGTGCATCGTCGAGGCGATGAAGTTGATGAACGAGATCGAGTCGGATGAAGATGGCGTCATCGAGAAGGCTTTCCCCAAGAACGCCCAGCCGGTAGAGTTTGGTGAGCCTCTCTTCGCCATCGTTCCCGATTGAGTCTGCGAGTCACCGAGCCAGTCGAGACTTCCACCCGCAGCCCATCCTGGTCGATGTTTGAAAAAGTCCTCATTGCTAACCGCGGCGAGATCGCGCTGCGGGTGATTCAAGCTTGTCGGGAATTGAATATTTCGACGGTGGCCGTGCACAGTACCGCCGATGCGGACTCGCTGCATGTCACCTATGCGGACGAGGCGATCTGCATCGGTCCGCCAGCCTCGAGCGAAAGCTACCTGAACGTCTCCAGCATCATCGCCGCAGCGGAGATCACCGGTGCCGATGCGGTTCATCCCGGCTATGGCTTCCTGGCGGAGAACGCCGCCTTTGCAGAAGTGCTCGGAGAGTGCAACCTCACGTGGATCGGGCCCTCCCCCAACAGCATTCGTCTGATGGGAGACAAGGCGAAGGCGCGGCAGACCGCGGCCGATGCCGGCGTTCCGGTGCTGCCCGGTAGCCGCGAGCCCCTTGCCGATGCTGGGCAGGCCGAACACGCCGCCAACGATGTGGGCTATCCGGTGATTCTGAAGGCCGCCGCCGGTGGTGGCGGTCGGGGAATGCGGATCGTTCAAAAGGCTGACGAGTTGGAGAACCAGTTCAATACCGCCAGTGAGGAAGCGCTGAAGGCCTTCGGTGACGGCTCGATCTACCTGGAGCGCTACCTCGTCGAGCCGCGACACATCGAGTTCCAGGTTCTGGGAGACAGGAATGGCAAGGTCATCCACCTGGGAGAGCGGGAATGCTCGATCCAGCGCCGCCACCAGAAGCTCATTGAAGAGGCTCCGTCGCCTGTCCTGACGCCGTTGCTGAGAGATCAGATGGGTGCCGCTGCCGTGCGGCTGGCGGAAGTCGTCGGGTACGAGAACGCCGGCACGGTCGAGTTTCTGCTGGACCACGACGGTCGGTTCTATTTCATGGAGATGAATACCCGCATCCAGGTCGAGCATCCGGTCACCGAGGTCGTGACGGGGCAGGATCTGGTCAAGTGGCAGATCCGTTTGGCGGCGGGCGAACGTCTGAGTCTGCCCGATAATGTGCCTGTCACGGGACATGCGATCGAGTGCCGGATCAATGCGGAGGACCCGAGGCGATTCACGCCATCACCGGGCAGGATCGAGTCGTTTCACCAGCCCGGGGGGCCGGGAATTCGTGTCGACACCCATGTCTACGGTGGCTACTTCATCCCCCCCTACTACGACTCCCTTGTAGCCAAGCTCGTGGCCTATGGCGAGAACCGCGAAGAGGCGATCGTCCGTATGGAGAGGGCGTTGGAGTTCTTCGTGGTCGAGGGCGTCGAAACCTCCATCCCGCTTCACCAGCGCATCATGCGGGACGCCAGATTTCGGTCCGGTAGTATCTCGACTCGATTCATGGAGCGCTTCTTGGAGTCGAGTGGCGACCGGCCGAGAGTCGAGGCCTAGAAGCCTTTTCATCGAGGAGCATCAGAGACCGTCAGCATCCAGCTGATCGAAGCTGCGGAGGGTTGTGTATGAGTGCAACGGAGCAGTTCAGCTCGCGCTGGGGCCTGATCCTGGCGACCCTGGGTATGGCCGTCGGTACTGGCAACATCTGGCGCTTTCCACGCATCGTTGCGACCAACGGCGGTGGTGCCTTCCTGGTTGCCTGGGTCGTCTTCCTCTTCATCTGGTCGGTCCCCCTGATGATCGTGGAGTTCTCCTTCGGCAAGCGGGGTCGCAAGGGTACGGTGGGCAGCTTCATCGCCATGGCCGGCAAGGGCTCCGGATGGATGGGTGGTTGGGTAGCGCTCTGCGCCACCGCCATCATGTTCTACTACTCGGTCGTCGCTGGCTGGTGTCTGCGCTACTTTGCCGCTGCCGTCCAGGGAGGCCTGACGGGTGAGAACTCGATCGGATTCTGGGAGAGCTATGCCGGTAGTGGCTTGGCCTGGGTCACCAACGCCATCGCGCTGGGCCTGGCCATCACAGTGGTCTGGTTCGGGGTGCGCGGTATCGAGAAGGTGGCCAAAGTCCTGATCCCCTCTCTCTTCGTTCTGGTCTTGATGCTGGCAATTCGAGCCGTCACGCTACCCGGCGCGGCGGCCGGCCTCGAGTTTCTCTTCCAGCCGGATTGGAGCGCCCTTGGCGACGTGAGAATCTGGCTCCAGGCGCTGACGCAGAACGCCTGGGACACAGGCGCCGGGTGGGGTCTCATCCTGACTTTCGCCGTCTACATGAAGTCGCGTGAGGACATTCCGCTGAACGCCTTTCTCATCGGCTTCGGAAACAACAGTGTTTCGCTGCTGGCCGGCATCATGGTGCTGTGCACGGTTTTCGCGATCAACCCAGGTGCGCGGAGTGAAATCGTCGGTGCCGGCAACGAGGGCCTGACCTTTATCTGGATGCCTCAGTTGTTCGCCCAGATGCCGGGCGGCCGGTTCTTCATGATCTTCTTCTTCCTGGCGCTTTCCTTCGCGGCCCTCACCAGCCTCATCTCGATGGTCGAGCTGTTGACGCGAAATCTCATGGATGCCGGCTTGAAGAGGCGCAAGGCGGTTATCGTCGTCGCACTGCTGGCACTTGCTTTCAGCACGCCTTCGGCTCTGTCGTTGAGCTTTCTCCACAATCAGGACTGGGTGTGGGGAGTGGGTCTGATGCTATCGGGACTTCTCTATGCCGTTGCTGCCCGTCGGTTCGGCGTCGAGCGGTTGCGCCGAGAGGTCGTCAACTCCGATGGTTGTGACCTGCCGATAGGCAAGTGGTGGACTTTCATCATCTCCGTGGTCGTACCGATCGAGGCGGTGGTTTTGATGATCTGGTGGCTTTGGGAGGCGAGGGGGTGGGATCCCGAACACTGGCTCGATCCATTCCGCTCCACCTCCGTTGGCACCGTGTTGGCGCAATGGGCGCTGGTGCTGGTAGCCCTGCTGGTACTCAATCGTTGGCTGGGGCGTCGAATCGGCGCGGCGAGGGCTGCTTGACGACTCGTCGAGGCGATCGAATGAGCCCTGGGGAGAATCGAAGATGAGCGTTTCGGCGATTGTGATGATGCTGGTGATCTGCGGGATTATCTGGGGTGGGTTCGTCTTCTTCCTGATGCGGGCGGTGCGCAGTGAGAGCAGGAAGCAAGCGTCGGCGCGGATTGGCGAGTAGGTCGGATCTCGAGAGGCCAGCGCGTGACGACGTCTCGAATTCGACACATCTATCTGACCGGCTTCATGGGGGCTGGAAAATCGACAGTCGGTCGAGCTTTGGGGCAGCGTCTAGGGTGGGTCTTTCTCGACCTCGATGCGAGTGTCGCGGAGCGCTGTCAGATGTCGATCCCGCGGATCTTCGCCGAACGGGGGCAGGAGTGGTTTCGCCAGCAGGAGCACGATGCTCTGGCTGCCATCCCGGGCCGGACCAACACGGTTGTTGCAGTCGGTGGGGGGGCCCTCGAGCGACCCGACAACCGACGGCTGATGAGACAAAGAGGAGTCACGGTCTGGCTAGATGTGCCCTTTTCGCTTATCCTTCAGCGTCTGGATGACGGTGGACGTCGAATTAGGCCCCTGTTCTCCGATGAGGCAGCAGCCCACCAGCTCTTCGACGAACGGCGGCTGCGATACGCTCGCGCAGACCATGTCGTCCAGATACGAACCGAGCGGGAACCCGAAGCCGTAGCCGACGACATCCTCGACCTGATCGGGAAACAGAAGTGCGCTATCTGATCCTCGCCGACATGCATGGCAACTGGCACGCGCTTTCTGCGGTGCTGGAGCATGCCGTTGAGCGGGGCTTCGATGCGGCGCTCGTTCTGGGCGACCTCGTCGGGTACGGAGCTTCGCCCAACGACGTGGTTGGAACCCTCAGAGACCTGCCCGTAGCGAAGCACTTCGTGCGGGGCAATCACGACAAGGTAGCCGCCGGCATCACCGATGGGCGAGGCTTCAATCCGACGGCGCTGTCAGCCGCTCAGTGGACTCATCAAGAGCTCACCGAAGACAACCTCGAGTTCGTGCGGCAGCTGCCGGAGGGCCCGGTGACCGTCGAGCCGGGGCTGGTGATCTGCCATGGCACCCCCTTCGATGAAGACGAGTATCTGTTGTCGGCGGGCCATGCCGATGAGATCTTCGAGTCCCTGCCCGGAATGTGGACGTTCTTTGGCCATACGCACCTGCCTTCGCTATTCTGCCGCCCGGAGGGGCATGTCGAGGCCAGTCTGCTTGAGGGCGACGAGCAGACTCTACAACTGGAGGTCGGGGCCGACTACCTGCTGAATCCGGGATCGGTGGGCCAGCCGCGGGATCGGGATCCACGAGCCTCCTACATGCTGTTGAATACAGACGTCTGCCAGGTGGAGCACTTCAGGGTCGAGTACTCGATCGTCGAAGCCCAGCAAGAGATCCGGCGGGCACGGCTGCCGGACGCACTGGCGGACCGTCTGGTGCTGGGGATCTGATCTGCGACAAGGCGGCAGCTGCGGATCGCTATCGACCGAGAACCAGCGTCGTAGTCTCGCCCGCGATTGCCGCCGCTTCCGCTTGCAGATCTCCCGGTTCGGTCGTTGTCACAGAGCCGTCACCGTCGAGGCGAGCCACCAGAACGCCGCTGCCGGGGAGCTCCCCCCCACCCATCATGCTGTCGGCTGCAGACAAGGAGATCTGTAGAGGGAAGGTAGGCGCCGCCACCCGGGTTGCCGCCACAGGCGCGCCGCCATTCTCCTCGCGGAGAAAGACGAAGAGGGTAGAGCCTGCTATCGGAGCCGCGCCGGCAGCCAGCTCGAGTCGGATCCCGTAGGAGCCGTCGGCAATGGCCGCCGAGCTTTCGGTCGGCGCCGAGGTCGCGGTCGATGGGGCCTGGGGGGCAGTCTCGCCGATCGTCACACCGGCTTCCGCCATGGCCAAGAGCTCTTCGAAGTCCGGATCGCTGCCACCCGCCATTTCCAGACCGATCTGCCAGGTATCGACGGCCTGCTCTACCTGGCCAAGCTGATAGAGGGCCAGACCGCGGTAGAGCAGCGCCTGCTGATGGTCGGGATGTTCCGCCAGGACCCTGTCAAGCAGGTCTTTCCCGACCTCGAACTGCCCCATACTGACGCGCACGATGCCGTGCACCAGCAAAGCGTCGGGATCTTCGGGGAAGCGCTGTAGCACCTCTCCAGCAAGGGTGAACGCCTCGAAGAACTGCCCACTGGACAACAGAATGAGCGACAGCTGTTTCTTGGCAATCCAGTCTTCGGGATCGTTGACGATCCGTGTCTGAAGGTCGGCCACCTGTGCCGCGAGCTCCGGCGGCAGGGCCGTCATCTGGCCCGAGTGAGGATCTTCTGAAGCTCCGGGTGTAGCTTGGACCATTGGCTGTTGTGCGGTTGGCGTCGCGTCGCGGACAGCGAAGTAGACCAGGAGGGCGACGATTCCGACCATGGCGGCACCGATGAGAACGCCCGTGGCCATGGGTCGACCCTGGCGAGGTCCATCTCCGGCTGCCAGCGCAGCTTCATCGCGCTCGTCGGCCTCGTCCCGCTCGCTTTCTCCGCCAGCTCCCGTCTTGACAGCGGTCACCGCGGGCAGTCGCTTCTGCAAGTGATCGAGCTCCATCAGGGTCCTGGCCGCCGCGTCCACGAGCGAGTCGCGCTCGGAATCGCTCAGGTTGTCCTCGTCGGCCGCCCGCAGCCGCCGATAGAGGTCGTCCCGTCGGTCCTCCAAGTCCCGAATCTCGAGGGACAGGTCGGCAGCCTCCGCTTGCTTGCCGGGTGCCTGCTGTCGAAACCGGAGGGCGAGCCAGACTCCTGTAGCCAGACCTACAGCCAGCACCAGCAAGCTCGGCGCCCAGGTCATCTCGTTCACGATGCCACCTCCCGTCGCACGCGCTCGCGGTAGGTATCGAGCTCGCTCTCTGTGCTCGAGCTGGTCGCAGTCGGTTCCAATTCGGCCACCACAGGCTTCTTCATTCGCATGGCCAGGAACAGCAGGCCGCCCAGGAGTACGGCCAGTGGCGCTAGCCAGACAAACAGGTTGAAGCCTCTGGCTTTGGGTTCGAGACGAATGAACTCGCCGTAGGACTGCTCGAAGTAGTCCAGCACCTGAGATTCCGAGTAGCCCTTGGACAGCATCTCCTTGACTTCCGCTTTCATGGCGATGGCCAGAGCCGTCGGCGAGTCGGCAATAGAGAGCCCCTGGCAGACCGGACAGCGCATGATTCCAGCGACCTCTTCGGTGATCAGATCCAACTCCGTGCCCGAGATCGGCGGCCCGTCGGGTTGACCAACGAGGTCCCAGTTGGCGGCTCCGAGTGGAGCTTCCTGGCCCGCGGCGGGCATTAGCGCGGCCAGCGATAGGACAACGACGACAAGGGTCAGATAGATCGAACGCATGACATTTATCCGCTCTGCAGCATTCCGTTGAGCAAGCTGGCAAGCTCGTTGGGGTGAAGCGCGCCGGTGGCCTTTCTGACGATCACTCCATTCCGGTCGATGAAGAAGGTCTCAGGTGCTCCGTAGACACCGTACGCGATCGCGACGGTGCCGGCGTCGTCCACCAGACTGGGCCCCCAGGCCCCACGTCGATCGATGAAAGCCTGGATCTTCTCCGGCTCGTCCTGGTAGATCACGCCGAGGAACTCGACCGAGCCTTCGTATTGCTTGGCCCCCGCCTGTAGCACCGGATGCTCGGCGATACAGGGCTGGCACCATGTGGCCCAGAAATTGATGACCACCGGCTTGCCGCGCAGATCGGCCAGCCGTACCATCTCTCCGTCCAGCCCGCGCAGAGCGAAGTCGGGAGCGGTCCTGCCGACCAGGGGCGAGTCGATGGCCCTGGGGTCCTTGCCGAACGACAGCGCGAGGAAGATCAGTAGAGGCGTGACAATCAACGCCCCGACAATCAGGACTTTACGGTTCATCAGGCGTTCGCCTCCACGGTTCTGGCCTTCTCGGCGACGGCTACCGATCTCGGTGGAATCAGACAGATCACCGTGCCCGCCACCATGATCAACACGCCGAGCCAGACCCACACCACGGCCGGAGTCACGATGGCTCGCAGACCTATCCGGCCGTCCTCACCGACGTTCATGACCGTCAGGTACAGGTCATGGGTCAGCGTCGTGCGGACGGCCGGGGTGCCGATGGGCTCACGTTGGGTCGGATAGTGATTGAATCTCGGCTGCAGGGTCCCTTCATCCTTGCCGTCGTGCTCGATCTGGATGGTGGCCTTCTGGGCAGTCAGGTGGGGCTCCTGTTCGATGTCGAGCTGTTTGAAGGTGAGGTTGTATCCACCGAGAGCCGCCGATTGGCCTGGCGCCAGAGTCGCCTCCAAATTCTCCTTGTACGTCGAGGAGATGGCGATCGCCACGAACGTGACGATGACTCCCAGATGCACGAGATAGGCGCCTGTGCGCCGCGGTGCGCGAACGAAGGTCTGGAGAACGGCCTGCCCGGCGGATTCGCCTTTCTTCGCACGGAGGCGCGCCGGCCGTAAGGCTTGGTCCAGAGTGACCCAAAGGGCGTAGCCGGCCAGGAAAGCGGTCAACAGTAACGACCAGGACCTCGCTCCCGCCAGCAGGGCAATACCCAAGCCGACGATGCCGGCAGGCAGTGGCCAGACGAGCGCGCGCTGCAGCGCACGCTTGTCGGCGCGGCCCCACGGTAGCGCCGGTCCGATGCCGATGAGAAAGAGCAGCCCGAGGCAGATCGGCACTGCCATCCGATTGAAGTAGGGTTCACCGACGCTGACCTTCACTCCCCGCACCGCCTCGGCGATGATGGGGAAGATCGTGCCGACCAGTACCGTGAAGGTGAAAGTGACCAGCAACAAGTTGTTGAGCAGGAACGCTCCCTCCCTCGACACGACAGCGTCCTCTGACGGCTCTGAGACCAGGGTGTCGATCCGCAAGCTGAGCAGGATGATGGACGCCACCAGACAGATCCCCAGAAAGGTCAGGAAGAGAGGGCCGATGGGGCTCTGGGTGAAGGAGTGAACCGAATTGACCACGCCGGACCGGGTGAGAAAGGTCCCCAGGATGGTGAGCAGAAACGTCACCATCACCAGAATCACCGTCCAGGCCTTGAGTGTTCCTCGTCGCTGTTGAACTACCGCCGAGTGCAGCGCGGCAAGCGCGGTCAGCCAGGGTAGGAAGGATGCATTCTCGACCGGATCCCAGGCCCAGTAGCCTCCCCATCCCAGAACTTCGTAGGACCACCAGCCTCCCAGCATGATGCCCAAGGTCAGGAAGCTCGTGGGCACCAGCAGCCAATTGCGCAGCGGTCGCAGCCAGCTGGCCCCCAACTGGCCCCTGAGCAGGGCAGCCACGGCCATTGCGAACGGCACGCTCATACCGACATAGCCCAGGTAGAGCATCGGCGGATGGATGATCATCAGAATGTGGTTTTGGAGCAGGGGGTTGGGACCCGGCCCATCAGTCGGGATGGGTAGTGGCGTCGGTCGAAACGGGTTGGCGGGTCCGGCGATCAGGAAGCTGAAGAAAAGGCCGATGACGAAGAGGGTGCCGAGAGTGTAGGCGAGGTAGTCCTCGTGGCCTCGGCGCTGCAGCAGCGTCACACCCGCTGTGAACAGACCGAGAACCAGACCCCAGAACAAAATGGAGCCCTCGAGGGACGACCACAGCGAGACGATGGTGATGTGCAGGGGTGTGGCCAGCGATCCGACGCTGGCTACGTAGGAGACGGAGAAGTCGTGTGTGATCAGGGCGTACTCCATGAGAAGAGTCGCCAGGACCATGAACAAAGCAAAGGCCAACGCCATGCGGCGGGTCCATTGCAGGCCAGCTGCCGATCGACTCGCGCCGGCGAAATAGCCGAGAGGCGCACCGATGGCGCAGGTCATCAGAGCCAGTAGCACTGCTGCCGAGCCGAGTTGGCTGATCACTCTACGCTCTCCTTCTCCTTGGTCTTCTTGTCCATCTCGAACTGCATGGACTTCATCATCTCGGCCATGTCCAGATTCTCACCCTCACCCGGTGCCTGGTATTGGTTGTCGTGCTTGACCAGAAGGCGCTGGGTCTCGAATTGGCCGGCGCGATTGACCGATCCCTCGACGACCACGCCGACACCTTCGCGGAACATGGCCGGAGGGACCGAGCTCGTGCTGATCGGAATGCTGGCCTCGCCGTCCGTCACGGCGAACTTCAAGGTCAGGCCGTCCTCACTGTGTTGGATCGAGCCAGGCTCCACCAGGCCGCCGAGTCGGATGGTGGCCCCGAGGGCTTTGTCCCCTGAGGCCTCGAGCTCGCTGGGGCTCCAGTAGTAGACGAGGTTTTCTCCGATGCCGCCAAAAGCCAGGAAGGCCAGCACTCCCGCGGCGACCAAGATGGCGATAACCGCCAGGATTCGACGTCGATTTCTTTCGCTGCTCATGCTTGAAATCCTCTTACTCGAGTTCGGTTTTCCGGCGGCGGTGAACGAGGCTCCACGCGTAGGCGATCAGACCCGCCGCAGTGATGCTGTAGGCTGCAACAACGTAACTCCAACCACCGACGATAACGCCATCAGTCATTGCTCGATCCTCCCACGGGAGCCAGACGCTCCGGTTCCGCTACTTGGTCCTGATGCCTCCTGTCGAGCTCCAATCTGGCCCGCTGCGCCATCATCCAGATGGCGATGAACAGGATTGCGAAAGCGTTGATCCGCAACGGCACGACCATCATGGGTGCGACCGTGTCCGGAGTTGACTGTACCTGATGGAGGCTTCGCCACCAGCGGACGCAGAAATAGACCAGCGGGACATCGACGAAGGCTACGATGGTGGCAATTGCCGTCCATGTTGCCCGCCTGCCCGAATCGTGCACGAAGGAGCGCAGTGCCAGAACGCCGGCGAATAGCAGAAGCAAGATGAGCGAGGTCGTCAAGCGGACGTCCCAGTCCCACCATACTCCCCAGGTAGCCCGCGCCCAGATGCTTCCTTGGACGAGAAGCAGCGCGTTCAAGACGATACCCACCTCCACGGCTGCCGTCGTCATGGCGTCCCATTTTGCGCGGTGTGTCCACAGCGAGACAATGGCGAAGATGAAGGCGAGAGTGTAGAGCAGCATCGCGTTCCAGGCACAAGGCACGTGGACATACATGATGCGCTGCACCTCTCCCATGTACCGCTCGGCCGGTGCCACGAAGAGCCCGATGTAGCTGCCGACGAACAGCAGTAGCAGACCCAGGAGCCCGAGTCCCGAGTCCCATTTGAATTGGCGAGTCATATGCCCTCCTCGATAGCGTGGGGGAAAAGCAGGCCACAAAGACTCCAGTAGATGATGGCGAAGCTCGCCAGTAGAGTGGCCCACGAACCGACCTGTGACATGGGGTCTCCCGTGAGAATCAGAGTGATGGACTTGACCGATCCCATGAGCACGGGAATGACCAGAGGAAACAGCAGTAGTGGTAGGAGCACATCCTGGCTTTGGAGACGGCTCGTCATGGCTGCGTAGAGGGTCCCCGGAGCCGACAGGCCCGCCGCGGCCAGAGTCCACAAGCCGAGCAGCACCGCCAGCCCCGAGAGATCCAGCTGAACGGAGTAGAGGATCAGTGCTACCGGGGTCAGGACCGGAGCGAGGAGCATGAGGAACAGGGTGTTGCTCAGGGTCTTGCCATAGTAGAGGGCTATTGGGTCCACTGGCAACAGCAGCAGGCCCTCGATCGCACGCTGCTCCTGCTCTACCCTGAAGCTCTCCGATAGACCCAGAGTCGAGCTCAATAGCAGAGCGAGAACCAGGAATCCTCCAGCTGCCGCGCGCAAAAGGGTGCTGTCCGGGCCGACGGCGAAGGAAAACAGCAGCAGGGTGACGACGCCGAACAGCAGTACGGAGATCAGCCGACCCTTACCTCGCCATTCCAGCAGCAGGTCCTTACGCACCACCGTGATGACCTGACCGATCAGATTCATACGGTCGTTCCCACCTGGTCCAACAGCTCGGATCCGGTGCCCTGCCAGAGCATCTGCCCTTCTTGGAGGAGGATCGCCCGATCGCACATTTTCGAGGCGCGGGGCAGATTGTGGGAGGCCAGAACGACGGTCTTGCCGGCGGAGCGGTAGCCCTCGATCCATTCCTCGATGAGGTTCTGCCCGGCGGCGTCGAGGGCTGAGAAGGGCTCATCGAGCAGCACGAGCTTGGGCTCCTCGAGCCTGGTGCGAAGCAGGGTGAGTCGTTTTCGCATGCCGGCGGAGAACCCCCCTACGGCGTAGTCCCTGCGCTCATCCAGATCCACTTCTCGCAAGAGCTCGATAGCCTGGGCCTCGGGTAGCTCCGCCCCTCTGAGGCGAGTCCAGACCTGGAGCATTTCCAGAGCCGTCAGTTGAGAGTACAAGTAGTTGTCGTGTCCGACGAGGGTTAGCGTTCGGCGGCAGGCCAGCTTCTCTTGATCCGGATCCATCCCGTAGATCGTCAAGTTGCCCTGTGTCGGCTTGTAGAGGCCGGCAATCAGTCTCAATAGCGTAGTCTTGCCTGAACCGTTGGCGCCGGCCAGCAACAACACCTCTCCGGGCCGCACCTGCAGATCGCAGTGGGCCAGGGCCCACTGGCGCCCGAATCGCTTGCCCAGCTTCGAGGTCTGGACTGCAAGGGTAGCTGAGTCTGCGGCGCGGAGAGACATGACTTTAGACTGTGATTGGCGGGGCTCGGGCCGGAGATGGACAGCGCTTGGACAACTGCCCAATCTGGACCCGTTGCAGGTGGGCTTCGGCCGCCAACTCTAGCAGACTCCCCGGTGCCGGCGACAGGTGTCAGGAATGCAAGAAGCATGCTATCAACGCCAGCGAAGTGTCATAGCATGTGGGCCGTGACCGTCAAACGACTCCCGGTTGTCTGGATCCTGGTCCTGGCCTCGTGCAGCGGGGCACCGCCCCCGAAGACGACGGTCGAGAGTTACACCTGGGAAGTTGCCGATTTGCAGGAGCGCGGCATGCTCCTGTTGTTGGAGGACCGGCGGCAATTCGACCCATTCGCGGTACAGATGACGCGCCAAGCTGACATGGAGTTGCGGGCCGATTTGGCAGAGGCCTTGGGGAGGGTCGGCGACCCTCGGGGGTTGCCGACCTTGCAGGAGCTGTTGGTGGATCCGGAGGCAGTTGTTCGCCGCGCCGCGGCATTCGGACTCGGACTTCTCGGCGATGCAGGGGGTATCGATCCTCTGCTTCAGGCGGTGACGGACCCGGACCAGGAAACGGGCGCAAGGGCAGTGGCATCACTGGCCCACCTGGAGGCCGACTTTCAGCAGGTGATCGTGGCGTTGCAAGAGCTGCCGCCTGAAGAGTCCTGGCCGCGGTTGCTGCCCTCCCTGTTCAGGTATCCCAATCACGAGACCTTCTCTACGGCGCAACGGGGTCTGGCCCTCGAGCGGCGAGACCTCAGGAAGCAGGCCTTCTACTCCCTGGCGCGCAACCCGCTTCCCGAGGCGGCCCCTCTCCTCCGCCCGTTCTTGCAGGATCCAGATCCGTGGGTGCGCGGCTGGGCCGCCCGGGCGTTGGGGCAAGTGGGCGATGGGAGGGATCTCGACCTGCTGAGGCCCCTGCTGGGCGATGAGACGACTCCTGTGATCCAAGCCCTTCGAGCGGGCAGGAGCCTGATCGAGCGTGGCGAGAGTGCTCCGCCCGAAGCGTGGATTGCGGAGCTCCTGAGACTGATGCGTGATCCGAATCCAGGTATCGCCATCACCGCCATCGAGAGTGCCGCGGCCTGGTTGCTCGACGATGCGCTGGCCGACGCCCTGGTGGAGCTGGTTGCGGCTGGCACCGAAAGGCAGCGGGAGGTGGCCTTCCTGGCGCTTGCCGCAGGGGGCGATTCGCGGGGAGCCGCTCTTCTCCAGCCACTGTTGCAAGACGTCGATCCCAAGAGGCGAGCCCTGGCGGCGGCGGCGGCATCCGAGCTCGGAATGCGCTCGACTCTGGAAGTGTTGTTGCAGGATGTAGACCACGGAGTCCGACTCGCAGCCATCACCGGCGTTGTAGATCTCGAACCCGACTCGGCTGGAGGCTCCATCGCGCAGGTGGTTGCGGACTCCGATCCCGCGGTGCGAGGTACAGCGTTCGACTGGGCGGCGGGGCATCCGGAGATTCCGGTAGAGCTTTTGGAGCTGGCGCTGGCCGGTCCACCTCGGCAGCCGGTGGAGTTGTATCTCAATGGCACTGCCGCTCTGCTGGCCAGAGCCCTCACCGAGCCCTTGGAACGGGGGGAGATTGTCAGAATCCTCGAAGAACTGTCCGCGCGCTCGGACTACCCGGTACGTGTCCAGGCTGGGCTCGCGTTGGAAGAGTTGGGGCGCCCGAGGCCGGACCTGGCATCTTCTGGTGTCCGGCGCACCGCAGCGACCTATCGCGAGCTGATTCGGCGTGCAGCCAGGCCTCGATTCGCCGAGCTGCGCACCCGCCACGGTGTCGCAAGGCTCGAGCTCGACTGTCCGACGGCCCCGTTGACCTGCCTGAACTTCTTGCAGCTGGTGAATCAGGGGTTCTACGACGGGCTCGAGTTCCACCGCGTCGTGCCTGATTTCGTGATCCAGGGCGGCGACCCCAGAGGGGATGGCTGGGGCGGGCCCGGGTACACGATCCGGGATGAGTTGAATGCCAAGCCGTTCGACACAGGGGTTGTCGGAATGGCCCTGGCGGGTGCGGACACGGGTGGCAGCCAGTTCTTCATCACGCTTTCTCCCCAGCCGCATCTCGACGCCGGTTTTACCGCCTTCGGCTTGGTCGTCGACGGCCTCGACGTTCTCGGGCTGATCGAGCAGGGGGATCGCATCGAGCGCCTGGTCGAGGTTCCGGCTCGGCGCTAGCCGATCGAGGCAACGCTTTGGCCGGACCGGGTTAGACTGCTTTCGTCATGACGGAAAGGTGCCGCAACCATCGGCTGGCCTTCGGACGTGCTCTTTGTAGCACGCTCCTGATGGCCGTCTGGACCCTTGTAGTGGCCCTGCCAGCAGGAGCCAGCGGGTCGGAAGGACCGATCCTGCTCGGCGCCGTGACGCGTCCCGAGATCGAAGAAACGATGCCGGACTGGTTGAGTGAGGCAATGGCAGCTGAGCCCGACCTGGAGGCGGCTGATCGACTCCTGCAGGCAGTCATCGGCGCAGAGGTGGTGATCTATCTGGGCACCTGGTGCGACGATTCCCGCCGGGAGCTGGCGCGCCTGTGGTGGGCACTGGATTCGTTGGGAGTGGATGAGCCATCCCAGGTGTCCTATGTGGCCGTTGATCGCAGCATGACCGAGCCTGCCGACCAGGTCGCGGGAGTCGATCTAATCAGAGTGCCCACGATCGTCGTCAAGCGCGGAGGAAACGAGTTGGGCCGGATCGTGGAGGAGTCGCCCCATGGAATCGAGATCGATCTCCTCGCCCTGCTGACCGGGGAGGCCAGAGGTACCATCACCGCCAGCGAGGATCTATTGATCGAGGAGGCCGACTCCCAGCCTTGAGCTATCGGCTGGAGCAGGCAGAGAAACGGTGAAGAATCTGGGTTGGGGCCTTCAGTTCCTGGCTCTGGTGGTCGTCGGATGCGCACTGTTCCTGGGGCTGGCGTATGAGTCCATGGCCGCTGAGCTGAGCCTTCTGGGGCTGGGTATCCTTCTCTTCATGCTTGGCAAGCGGATACAGGATCCGGATACCTAGGCTGCCCTGGGCAGGTCTTGCAATCTCTGAAGATCCGAGGAAACCATGAAACGGGTACTGATTCTGGGTGATCTGCCGGGTGAAGGTGCGGCGCAGCTGAGAGAGCATTGCGAGGTCGAGGTGCACGACGATGAAGGCCTGGGAGAAGAAGGGCTGAGCAGGCTGATTCCCGGGTTCCACGGTCTTCTGACTCTGCTGATCCACCCTGTTACCGATCGGGTCTTGGCCGCTGCGGACCGATTGCAGGTGGTCGCCAACTGCGCTGTTGGTGTCGACAACATCGACTTGGCAGCGGCCGAGCGCCACGAGGTCATCGTGACCAACACCCCCGATGTGCTGACGGCCGATACCGCCGATTTGACCTGGGGCCTGATCCTGGCCGTGCTGCGCGGCGTGGTGAGCGGAGACCGTTACCTGCGCCGAGGCGACTTCCATGGGTGGCGACCCAAGCTCCTACTGGGTCGCTCGGTCGGATCCGTTGTTCTGGGGGTCGTCGGGCCGGGTCGAATCGGGCGAGCTGTTCTGACAAGGGCCAGGGCCTTCGGCGTTCGCACGCTCTATCATGGTCCCTCTCGGCTGCCAGAGGCGAGAGAGAGGGAGCTGGAGACCGAGTGGTGCGGTCTCGAGGAGCTGTTGGCGAGTAGCGACGTGGTTTCCTTGCATCTTCCCCTCAACGCCGCAACGCATCATCTGATCAACGCCCAAGCCCTGCGTCGGATGAAGAGGGGGAGTTTCCTGATCAACACGGCCCGCGGACCTCTGGTGGACGAGGCGGCACTCGCAGACGCGGTGGCAAGCGGACACCTAGCCGGCGCTGGGCTCGACGTGTACGAGGCCGAACCTGCCGTACATGCCCGGCTCCTGGAGCTCGAGAACGTGGTTCTGTTGCCGCATATCGGTTCGGCGACGGTGGAAGCTCGCACACGTATGGCAGACTGCTGCTTCGAAGACCTCTACACCGTCCTCGTCGAGGGGAGAGTGCCGGCGAGGGCGTTGGTGCAGCCTGTCTCGAGAGGCGGTTGGACCTAGACGGCGACACCCAGGACTGGCTCCAGAGCTCCCTTGTTGAGGCCATCACAGCCACCCTGCAACCTTTCACGGAAGAGCACGTACTGAAATGACGACGGGGTCGACGCAGCTTACAGACGCGGAACTGGTCGCGGCGATCCTCAAAGGAGAGCAGGAGTTATTCAGTGATCTGGTACAGCGCTATCAAGGCCGTCTGGTCAACTACCTCTATCGCCTCCTCCGCAACGCGCCGGAGGCGGAGGATCTCGCCCAGGAGGTCTTTCTCAAGCTCTACCGGGCCCTGGACAGATACGACCCACACTACAAGTTCTCTACATGGCTTTTTCGTGTGGCTCAAAATGCCGCGATCGACCAGATCCGAAAGCGTCGCCTGCAGCTCGTCTCCATGGATCGAACCGGCGACGGATCGAGCGGATCTGGGACCTGGGAGTTCCCCAGTTCCGATCCGAGCCCTTATGGCGATCTCCGCAATCGCGAGCGAGGAGAGGCGATCCAAGAGGCGATTGACGGGTTGCCCTGGGACTACCGGGAGTTGATCGTGCTGCGGCACTTTGGTGAATTGTCCTACGACGAGATTGCGGCCCTCAAAGGTATGCCCCTTGGAACGGTCAAGAACAAGCTCTTTCGGGGACGCCAGATGATGAAGGACAAGCTCCGCGAGTTCTTGGCGGACTGAGTTGGACAGCGAGGCAACAGCAGCTATGAGCACGAGACAGATCGACCACAGCACTTACCAGGAGTGGCTCCATTCCGAGGTGGATGGTGGACTGACGACCGGTGAGCGGTCGCAGCTGCGGGATCACCTCGTCTACTGCGAGCAGTGCAAGGTGGAGAAGGAAGAGTTGATCCGGCTCGAGCGGCTTCTGGCCGATTCCCACCTGGCCGTGCGAGCCGACTTCTGCGACGATGTGATGGCATCGCTTCCCGCGGCGGGTTGGGAAGCGCGCTTTCCGAAGAGCTGGATCGCTGCTCTGGTCGCAGTCGTTGTGCTCGTCGCCGGTGCCGCAGCTCTTATCTCAACGGCTGGGCAGGGCCTGGAGCCGGCGGTGCCGCTGGCTGGTGCCTTCGTCGCGATCCTCGAGATGCTGCAGTCGTCTGCACTGGTTGGAGCGGGGCTCCTGACCGCATCCTGGAAAGGGATGGGTCTGGCTTTCCAAGAGCTGCTTGGCGGATCGATCTGGAATCTCATCGCGGTCAGCGCGCTGGTCTTCGCTGTGGACTTTATGCTGATCCGTATGCTCCTTCGACAGGGCCAAAAAGCCCCGGAGAAAGCCGCTCGGTCGCGCACTGAGGGTTGAGGCGGCCGGGCGTTCCTTCGGCCGTTCTGTAGGGGCTTAAGGGCTTAGGGGTCCTGGCCAGCACTTTGATCGACGCACGTGGTATTGGGCCGCCAACGAGGCTCTCCCCCGCCGTCCTGGGCCCCCTCCCACCCCGGCCTTGCACCTCTGTGACGTTGGGAATCGCCCCCTAGGCCCCTACACCCCTAACCCGCATTATTCATGAGCCCCACGGCATCTAGCGGAGATCGCCCGCCATCTCAGGCCGTCCTCGCTCGTCGCTCCTCAACAACCTGCAAGGTTGCCTCCGGTG
>Ga0316187_10000204_pt1 | contig 42467 bp, 39 predicted proteins | sample CroRivburrow1_MG_FD_204927 | JGI IMG/M metagenome (GOLD analysis project Ga0316187, IMG submission 204927) | Coastal sediment microbial communities from Maine, United States - Cross River worm burrow 1 | ecosystem: Environmental > Aquatic > Marine > Coastal > Sediment | place: USA: Maine...
ACTCCCCCCTTCAGGATAGTTACAGAAACTGGCAAGTACAGATTGACGACTAATGCGGGTACTCCCGTTAACCGCATTTCGCGCAGGAAAGCGACTGGTTTCACTTACCCTGAAGGGAAAATAAGTTGGCAGATGGCCGGATGCAAACGTTTCCTTCGTCAAACTTCGTACATTATGGGGTCAAATTATATCCATCCATATCAAACAGATAGGTCATGGATAAACAGGTTTTCGACGAAAATTAACGCGTACTTCTTTTAATCATGTCTCCTTTATGGGCGGCGGGGTCATCCCCCTGGGCTCTGGCTCGATCCTGAAGGTGACCATGACATTTTTGTTAAAGGCACCGACAAAATTCAGCAATTCCTTACATTTTGTTGGCTAAGTAGGCGAAGCATAAATTCGGACATCAAGGCCAACAGCTATCCTTATAAAGGGGGACGGGGTTGCTCTGGTATTCCTCTCTCACGCCAAGGCCTCGTAAGATGCTTGGGTCTATAGACTTGTCAACTGCGGGTGTATGTCCTGTTCTCACCGGCAGCTACCTGTCAGCTGTGCCGGGTATACTGAGATCAGGATGGACTAACTAAATTGGGTCGGTGCCGGACTATCAGGAAGCACACGGACTACATATCCACCCTTCGGGGTGGGCGTGCTTTTTATGTAACAGGAAGGAGTTAAGTGGACGAGAGCGGACTGGCCTGCCCTATGCCATATTATAAATTAATGGCGCTGCAGCAATTGAAGCTACAATGGCAACGGAACATACCATCATCACCAGCTTGAACCGGCACGGAAAGCGTTTTGTGCAGTGTTTTGTCTTTTCGAAAATCGACATATCAGTTTTCCCTATGGATTCACTTTGGCGCAAAATACTCGCGCAATTAGCCGCACAGTATAGCACGTATTTCAAGAGTCCTATATTAGGGAAAGTACTTACACACCACTAATTGGGCCTGCACTGTGAAGACCTTAAAAGGGCCGCCTCGGAAGATTGCTTCACAAACGACTGATTACAGAGATATATTCACTCGTTACACCACACTAGCACCTTGTTACCAATCCAGATTGACTCCGAAGTATAAGGTGCGATCTGAATCGCTCACGTCCTTTAATTCCAGGGCCAGCGTCTTGCTTTTGTTAAGATTCAGCCTTGCTCCATTAATTACCATGCCGAGAGCATCAACTATAAGGTTAACACTGTGCTCGTGAATACCGCTCGATCCAGGTGCATGTTTTGAGTTAGAGCTCAGGGTGTCATTCACAAATATTCGACTTCTGCTATAGGTCTCCTCGTACTCCCGGGTCGGCATATTCATGTCGGGCCTTTGGAATTGCTGGTATTTATAACCCCGGTTGAGGAGAGAAGATTCCCTGTCTTCCGCATGGCCTATTGAACTTGTCGCAAGGAGGAATACTAATACAACCGTAATTGTTCGAATCATGGACTCCCCCAAAGATGTCTGTTCCTGTTTAACTACAGTACACAGCCGTTCTTATTACCACCCTTCTTTAATATTATTCGGCAGCCTTTTTAAAGAATACACCCGGAAGGCATTTATCACCAAAAGCTAACATTTATAAGTTTTATAACCACCTTTTAGCTATAGATAAAACTAATAGAACAAGGTGTGCTAAAGCCACTGGACCTCGAGATAGATGACTTCTGGGGATGGGCTGGTGAAATAGGCCTGGACTATGATTTGGGCAATGACTGGCTGATCAGCGGTCAGCTCTGGTATATGAGACTCGAAACCAGGGCCAAATTAAAAGGCGTCACCCGTTTTGATCTGGATATCAACCCATGGGTCGTCATGATTGGTGCAGGCAAGAAGTTCTGATACCACCCGCCTGAAAAAACTGATTATTAACAATGCATTAACTCGCGAGCCTTGGCACTCCTTAAGATGTTCCACCGCACACCCTGAATCAGTGGCATGGCTTCCTGGCTACTGCCTTCTCGACCCGTGCCAGTATATCCTCCATACAGGAGTCATCTCCCTTTGAAAGAAAGCAATCCGCCCCGTTCAGAAAGGCTTGCTGACGGTACTCCGGCTGACCGTTGCTGCTGAGAATAACGATCACAATATCATCGTACACCCGCTTTATCTTTTTGGTGACGTCCAGTCCGTTTTTTACAGGCAACTGAATGTCCATGAAAATCAGATCCGGACGCAAATATTCCACTTTACTCAGCGCCTCATCTCCATCACCCGCTTCATCGACACTAATCAGCGGGAAGTACGTAAGCAATATGTCTGAGAGTGTTTGCCTGAATCTGACATTATCCTCAACAAGCAGGATATTAAACATTGAGACATTCTCCATTCAAGCTGGCTACGATGCATATGTTCACTTAAATTTCTAATGAAATAATTGCCCGTTATCGGGTAGCTAAACTCCCCGCTTTTCTCCATATGCCGGTTCCTACGATGCCGCCGCAGTGTATCCAGCCAATACTGCTCATACCGGGGTCGTACAGGGGGTTGTTATCCCTTTTTCTGCCGTTATTAATGTCATCCACCATGTATCAATATTGATCCGTTAACAGGTGTCATGTACAGCACTTGCCTGGAGTACTAGGTATAGGTATATCCCTCAAAATGTCACAAAGGTTCAAATCCTGTCAAAGTATTGCCGGAAACACTTACATTAAGAATATCTGGAGGGATAGTCGCGTAGGCCTGGGACAGCCCCACCGTGCATACCAATCTCAAAAAAAAAGCCCACCCCCTTCGAGGGGTGGGGATGGGCGGCCCATCGCCAAAGGGGGAGATGGAGATGGACACTATAAAAAAATGTTTGTGTCGAACGTCAGTGTCATTCACAGATGCTCGATTGCCGTTCATCTGACCTGATGGGTAGTGCAGCACATCCATGTGCCGCAAACTTTGTGATTACCTAATTCTCTAGCAAGGAGTGGGCCACTTTTATTATTTCTTTATAATCAATTGGTTACCGGCGTAGAAAAACAAATGGGGCGTCAATCTGTCGCTCTATCACGACAACTCATGGGCGAAGTCAGTGTATTTCACTGATTTCAAGCGTCTTTTATATGTCTCTGACCGGCGACGCTAACAGTGTAACCCTGTCCATTGTGGCGGGGTTTTTATGCGCGTCGCGCCCGGCTTGGCCCAGGCCAGCCTCTCGACCGGTTCCCGGTCTCACCTTCTCCCTGTAGCCAAAAAAAGGCGGCCCGAAGGCCGCCGATCCTCGGGGACTCGAAAGCCTCCGTTGCAACTCCCTGGTTGGTGCAACAACCAAGGCTATAGGTTTTTGATATGGGTCAAGTACTGTATGGGTATATCCCTTGCAATGACGCAAAGGTTCAAATCCTGCAAAAGTTTTGCGGGCTAAGAAGATCCTGGGGGAGATGCGCCGGGGGAATCGGGCGTGGCTGTCGTATCGAAAGTATCACCGAGGTAGGCGATAACTTCTTCTGCATAACCAATGCCAGCTTCGGCATAAAAACTCCAGGTGTTTTCCACGCCGGCGGCCTTGAGCGTTGCCGCATCTTCCGGGTATTGCACAACGGCGAAGATATGTCCGACTGAGTGGCGGCTGCGGATCCCCCGAGTGACACCTAGATTCTGTTCAAGCTCGGGGAGCGCCAGCATTGCCACCGAGACCTTGCCTTTTCCGGTTCTTGCCCAGAATTCATCCTCTGTAGCATCAGCGTGGATGATGTTGCGACCGGCTGCTGCATGCCGGGACACCGTGTCGGGGTCAATGTCGATACCAATCAGCCAATCACCGTACTGCTCTTTCAGAGTATCGTATGCACTGGTACCGACACGCCCCATGCCGATGATCGCGATGCGTGCTTCCCCCGGGTCAATGGGTGCATCCTCCGGCAAGGGTATTGCTGTCTCGAAAGGGCTAATGTGCGCCTTGAGCTTTTTACGCAGCTCGCGTGAACGGGCGTTAAGGGGGGCTGCCGCAATAAAGGTCAGCGTCAGCGCCAGTGCAATAATCACCAGCCAGTCACTGCTCAACCAGCCGTTAGCGACGGCAATGGCCCCGACGATCAGACCGAATTCACTGTAGTTGGCAAGTGCCAGCGAGGCGAACAGCGAGGTGTGGGCACGCAACCGGAAGCGGGTAAATAATCCGAAATACAGTATCATCTTGAGTACGACCAGCACGGCCAGACCCAGCGCCACCAGCAATGCCGAGACGCTGATGGTTCCGGACATACCGATACTCAGGAAGAAACCAACCAGCAGCAGGTCCTTGAAACCAAGCAGCCTTTTCGACATTTCGGCCGCCGCGGGGTGTGCCGCCACCAGCGCCCCAACAACCAGCGCACCCAGATCACCCTTTACATCGAGAAGACTGAACAGTGTCCAGCCACCGAAGGCCAGTGCCAGGCCAAAGAGGATTTGCAATTCGCTATGACCTGCACGGTTCAGCAGGTCCATCAACACACCACGCAGCGGGATCAGCACGAACAATGCGAATGCCCATGGCGATGGTATCTTCCCGGCTGACACTGCGAGAAACACCACGGCAAAGATATCCTGCATAATCAGGACGCCGATCGCGAGCTGCCCGTATTTCGAGGTGTATTCACCCTTCTCCTCCAGCACCTTGACCGCAAATACAGTGCTGGAAAAGCTGAGGGCGAAACCGATCAGCAGCGCAATCCTGAAATCCACATCGGCAAAGATTGCCAGGCCCGTCAGGCTCAGCCAATAAATTCCTGCCCCGAACACCGCGATAACAGCCAGCATATGGAGGGTCGTACCGGCCCAGATGACCGGGCGCAACAGTGAGCGCACATCCAGTTTCAGGCCGATGGTAAATAGCAGCAGGGTGACACCGAGTTCACCGATTGCGGCGAGCTCATGGTAGTCGTTAAAACCCAGGGCATTGAGGACAAACCCGGCGATCAGGTAGCCCACCAGCGGCGGCAAACCGAAGCGGACGGCCAGTAGCCCGGATACCAGGGCAGGACCAATCCAGTACAGTTCATTCATCGCATGGAAGCATCAAGGGTTGTCTCACTTTGTTATTGCCATTCCGCAGTATGAAATTGTTTTGCCATGTAGGCAATAACATCCCTGGATGAGACGATCCCTGCTGGTCGGTCACTGTTGTCTACAATGGGCAGGTAGCGGATATCGCTGATGACCATGCGCTGCAGTGCGTAGCCCAGGGGATGGTCCGGCTTGCTGCTTTCAGGAGCCGGGGACATGAAGTCCCCGACACAGGATTGAGCGAGATCAATACGTTTCCCTGCCACCTTCTGCAACAAATCCCGCTCAGTCAGAATGCCGGTAAGCTTGCCGCCATCTGCAGTAACCAGAACACAGCCAATGCCGTGGTCGCGCATCAGTTGAATCGCTTCCTGCAGTGAGGTCTGCAGATCAACCCTCAATGGACTGATCGGTTGCAGGCATTCGACCGGGTCTTCCATCAGGCTGCGCTCGACCTCGGTGCCAGCCTGCGGCACATCCTCCCGGGTCAGGCTGGTTTCGCAGTTTTCACAGGCATCAGCCCCGGGCAGATTTTCGTAACCACAACCTGGACATTTCATTGAACTTCTCCGTCTACCGGTTCAGGTAACATTCCAGGTCTCGCCCTGACGAAACAGGGCATCCAGATCAGCCGCTTTTTCAGCCTGCGCACCACGCACCTGCGCCGAGAGGAGCTGGCTATACACCGGCTTGTCAACGGCACGAAACACGCCCAGCGGTGTCGGGAAATCCGGCGGCCCCATGCGCGACAGCAAATACGCCAGGGTTGGCTCACTGGCGCGCTCATCATGGACCAGCAGGTGCTCCTCGCCCACATCTGCAACCCGGACTACCTCGGGCTTGAGTCCATTCAGGCGTATACCCTTCTCACCCTGTTTTCCGAAACGCATGGGCTTGCCGTGCTCCAGATACAGGACGTGATCAAGGCGATTGTCCGGATCGGTAATATCTCCCCAGGTTGCATCGTTGAAGATGATGCAATTTTGCGCGATTTCGACCAGGGCCGCGCCACGGTGGTCTGCCGAACGTCTCAGCACCCCGGACATATGCTTCTGGAAAATATCCACAGTGCGCGCGATAAAACTGGCCTCGGAACCGATGGCGATACCCACGGGATTGACCGGATTCTCAATCGAGCCATCCGGGCTGGAGCTGGTTCTTGCCCCGAACCCGGAGGTCGGAGAATACTGCCCCTTGGTCAGTCCGTAGATGCGATTATTGAACAGCAGGATGTTGATATCGACATTGCGGCGCAGCGCATGGGTCAAATGGTTGCCGCCGATTGCCAGACCGTCACCATCCCCGGTCACCACCCAGACCTGCAATTCGGGGCGTGCCGCCTTGAGCCCCATGGCCAGGGTCGGTGCCCGTCCATGGATAGAATGGATACCGTAGGTATTCATGTAGTACGGGAAGCGACTTGAGCAACCGATCCCCGAGATAATCACAATGTTCTCACGCGGGATCCCCAGTTCGGGCAGCGTCTTCTGCATCTGTGCAAGGATGGCATTGTTACCGCAACCCGGGCACCAGCGCACATCCTGACGGGCGGTGAAATCCTTGCGGGTGAGCTTGACGGGGCCTGGCCCAGGGTTCATGCCAGCATTCATGACAACAGCGCCTCGATACGTGCCCCGATTTCCCTGACAGTAAAAGGCTGGCCCCTTAATTTTGGAAACGAAAGGGTGTCCACAAGGTAGCTGCTGCGGATTAGCAGGGCCAACTGACCCGCGTTCAATTCGGGGATCAGCACCTTTTCATAGCGGCCCAGCAGCGCCTCCAGGTTTCGCGGGAAGGGGTTCAGATAGCGGAGATGGGCGTGGGCCACGGAACGGCCCTGTTCACTGGCCCGCTGCACCGCGGTTAGCGCCGCACCACAGGTCCCACCCCAGGTGAGCACCAGCAGGTTCGCTTCATGTGGCCCAGTCACCTCAAGCTCTGGTATGAAATCAGCCACACGTGCCACTTTATCTGCGCGCAGTTGGCACATCGCTTCATGGTCTTCCGGGGCATAACTGACGGCCCCGGTTGGTGGATGTTTTTCCAGCCCGCCAATGCAGTGCTCCATCCCTGGGGTTCCCGGCAGCACCCATGGCCGTGCCAGGGTAGCCGGGTCGCGTGCATAGGGCTGAAAGCCATCAGGATCAACGGGGTGCCGGACCACAATGGGTTCCATTGACTGCAGCGAAGGAATACGCCAGGGTTCGCTGCCATTTGCCAGGTAGCCCTCACTCAGAACGAACACCGGCGTATTGTGCCGTACCGCAATCCGAAAGGCCTCGATAGCGGTATCAAAGCAGTCACCTGGACTTGCCGCTGCAAGGATAGGCAGCGGGCTTTCGCCATGACGTCCAAACATGGCCTGCAGCAGGTCGGCCTGCTCGGTCTTGGTCGGCAACCCCGTGGAAGGCCCGCCACGCTGCACGTTCAATATAACCAGTGGTAATTCCAGCATTATGGCAAGCCCGATGGCCTCGCTCTTCAGGCAGACCCCCGGGCCGCTGGTGCCGGTCACCGAGAAGGCACCGCCGTAGGCGGCACCGATAGCCGAGCCCATGGCTGCGATTTCGTCCTCGGTCTGGATGGTGCGTACATCCATATGCTTCCAGCGCGACAAATGATTGAGCACATCCGTGGCCGGCGTGATCGGATAACTGCTATAGACGAGCGGTTTATCCGCCAGCTGAGCGGCCGTCACAAATCCCAGGGCGGCGGCCTCATTGCCGTTGATAATGCGATAGCAACCTGCCTCATTCCTGGCACGCGGAACCGTCCATTGCACAGCAAAGGCCTCGGTGGTTTCGCCATAATGATAACCGGCCTGCAATGCCAGTCGATTGGCTTCTGCCACCAGCGGCATGCGGGAAAACTTCTTCTCGATCCATTCCAGGCTCTGCTCCAACGGACGCTCATAGAGCCAGTACACCAGTCCGAGGGTGAAGAAATTCTTGCAGCGGGCCTTCACGGTACGCTTCAGGTCCAGACTTTCCAGGGCGTTGAGCGTCAGGGTCGTGGCTGGCACCGGGTGCAGTTGGTAACGGCTACCCAGCTCAGGGTCATCCAGCGGGTTTTCCTCATAACCGGCCTTGGCCAGGTTGCGCGCAGAAAAAGCATCCTGGTCAATGATCAGCACACCGTTAGGCAGCAACCGTGGCAGATTGGTCTTGAGTGCCGCCGGATTCATCGCCACCAGCACATCGGGATTGTCACCGGGGGTATGAATTTCCTGATGGGAAAAATGCAACTGAAACCCGGAGACACCGGCCACGGAACCGGCAGGCGCGCGAATTTCCGAGGGATAATCCGGCAACGTGCTGACATCATTCCCGAGGACGGCGGACGTCGTAGTGAGCTGGCTGCCGGTCAGCTGCATGCCGTCTCCGGAATCGCCGCTGAACAGGATGGTAACCTGTTCAAGTTCCTCTCTTGTCTTGACTGATGCTGACATATCACCCACCTTCCGGTGTCTGTGCAATCTGCTCGGGGTCCGGCGGCAGGTTGAGTACATACTCGGCGAAGTGATCGACCAGGTATTCAGCGATGTCCTTGTGGCTCACACAGCCCGCGACCTGTCCCGCCGTGTCCACAACCGGAATATGGCGATACCCCCCCTGATGCATCAGCAGCACTACCTTCCGGACCGGGTCCTCTGCATCGACGCAGACCGGCTCAGAGGTCATGTACTCAGAAACCGGCTGAGCCAGGACGGCATCATGACCGAGCACTGACAGAAACACATCGCGTTCCGTGAAGATTCCGGCAAGACGATTGTTTTTTGTAAGCAGCGCGTAACCCAGACCACTGCCCTGCATCGCCCGGATTACGTCACCCACACTGCTTGTCCCTTCCAGCACCAGGGGGGGCTGCAGCTCCAGGGCCAGCACTTCGACTTCCCGCAGGCTTCGTTCAATCTTCATGGCTGTATTTGTGTGTGACCAATTTCTGATTATCACCTGAAAACGATAACCTGGACAGTCCTGTTCCCACACGAACCCGTAACAGGGAAAACCCACCGGGTGCTCGTGGTCATGGACCATTTCACGCGCACGCCTTACCGAAATAAATTGGGTCTGATCTATTTCCACTCCGGCCAGACCGACTGATCTGCGTCACCTGATAGCGACAAAAGTTTTCTTATCCAATCAATCAGGTAGCCACCGCTATAGGGTAACGGTCGGGTAACAACGACAGAATCAACACGCCCGATCCTGTTAGCACTTGGCTTAAATACTGCTACCCCTTTAAAACTACAGGGCTTTTCCTGCCTCGCGCAGAATGGCACAGGTTTTGCCTCTTAACATTCAATCCTGTTACCAGGAAGGCAATGAGCAATGAGTGCAGATTCATCAGCAAGGAAACCTCCCAACATACACTGCGGTGGTATCGGAGGAACCGGCAATCGCAAGTGCGCAGGTACATGGAGAAATACAGGGTGCTTGGCTGGCCATTATTTCATTAAACCAATTGAAGAGGGTGTGCAATGGATCAGGTAGTAAAAAATATGCCTATACTTGAAGAGGCAACGAATACAGTTGAAGTTATTGTGCATATTTCCGAGGGCCTGGAGGACCGGCAACGCAACAATCTGGTAGTCGCACTGGAAGAAGATGATGGCATTGTTTCTGCTGAATTCTGCTATTTGCGCAACCACCTGATACTGTTGAGATACGACATGGATAGGTATTCCTCACAGGATGTACTAGCCAGTGTCAGATCACTGAATGTCGATGCCAGGCTGATTGGCCCGGTATAAAAAGCTTCTTCCCGACGCGGACTGTCAGCGGCGTTCAAATACCACCACGCTGTGTGGCTGCACGGTAAAGTCCGGGCCTGTCTGCAGCGGTTGATCGACAGGGCTGATGATGTCGAGCGGTGATAGCCTGGACGTATCGATGGCCAGGTGCCAGTCACCCTCTGCAAGCCGTGGCAAAGGCAAAACCAGTTTGTCCGCTTGCATGTTCATAATCACGAACAGATCTTCTTCCCGGGCGTTGACCGCACCCAGCGTACAAGCGATCACTTGCGTTTCTGGATTCTCCCAATCCGGCTGGTTGAGGCGTTCACCGTGCCAGGTGATATCCGGAAACCACTGCCCTTCCCGTTCCAGCCCGTTCAGAAAACGGGTATGCATCAGGCAGGCATGGCGCTTGCGAAAGGCTATCATGGACCGCGTAAAGCGCAGCATGTCGCTGTTTGTCTCCGTCAAGCTCCAGTCAAACCAGCCCAGCTCATTGTTCTGGCACCAGACATTGTTATTGCCCTGCTGGGTTCTCAGTACCTCATCACCGGCATTGATCATGGGTATCCCCTGGCTGAGCAACAGTATCGCCATGAAGTTCTTTGCCTGCTGGCCACGCAGTGCCAGGATAGCCGCATCATCGGTGTCGCCTTCGGTACCACAGTTCCAGCTGAGGACACTGCTGTTGCCATCGCGATTGTTCTCGCCATTGCCTTCATTGTGTTTTTTGTTGTAGCTCACCATGTCATACAGGGTAAAGCCATCATGGCAGCTGATAAAATTGATGCTGTTGGTCGGCAAGCGGTCATCATCCTGGTAGAGATCACTGTTGCCGCTGATACGTCGGGCCAGTTCACTGTGCACGCCCTTGTCGCCACGCACGAAGCGCCGCACCACATCCCGGTACTGCCCGTTCCACTCGGCCCAGCGAAAACCTGGAAAATCACCAACCTGGTAAAGACCTGCCGCATCCCAGGCCTCGGCAATAATGCGCGTTTCACTGAGAACGTTTGAAAACTCTATATTCCACAATACCGGGGCATGGTACAACGGCTTGCCATTCTCGCCGCGTGACAGCACGCTGGCCAGATCAAAACGGAAGCCATCCACATGCATCTCGCGTACCCAGTACTCGAGACACTCCAGGATAAATATCGTCACCAGCGGATGGTTGCAATTCAGGGTGTTGCCGCAGCCGGTGTAATCAAGGTAGTGACTACGGTCCGCCGGGTCCAGGTGGTAGAAGGCCTCGTTACCCATGCCCTTGAAATTGATTAGCGGGCCACCCGCCCCGCCTTCGGCCGTATGATTGAAGACCACATCGAGGATGACACCGATACCCGCCTCATGCAGCGCCTTCACCATATCCCGAAACTCGTGCACATGGGCACCGGCATGCGGCGAGACACAATAACCGGGATGTGGACTGAAATAACTGTGGGTGCTGTAACCCCAGTAATTGCCGAGACCCAGTGCCTCCACACCCGCTGGTACGTCCTGTTCATCAAAGGCCATCACGGGCATCAGTTCAACGTGTGTCACGCCCAGTTCCATCAGGTAGGGAATCTTCTCGATGACACCCAGAAAGGTGCCCGGCTGGCTGGCACCGGAACTCGGGTGCCGGGTAAAGCCACCGACATGCATTTCGTAGATAACCGACCTTTCCGGACGAATACAACCCAGTGTTTCATCATCCTCCCAGTCATACTCAGCGGACTCCACCACAGCCCGCATGGAAGTGGCCATGTTGCTGCCAGGTGCCGCGGCAGCGGCGCGCTTCCACAGCTTATCGGTCACGCCGCGTGCCCAGGGATCAAGCAGCACCTTCTCGCGATCAAAACAAAACCCGGATTGATGTACATCGTCCGGCCCGTCGATACGCCAGGCATAGTGGGTACCCACCGGCAGCTCCACTACCAGTATGCTCCAGAAGAAAAAGACCCGGTGCAATCGGGTCTCCAGGGGAATGATCTGAAAAGGCTCCAGACTGTCGGCCGTTGCAAACAGCAACAATTCCACGTGCGTGGCATGCCGGCTGTAGATGGAAAAATTCACACCACCGCTAACCACTGTGGCGCCCGCCGGATAGCGGCTACCGGGACTAATCTGGTAGCTCATGGTGGTATTGACAGTCACATAAATCCGGAACAGATTTGTTTATTCTACACGCCGCCACTGTGTACCAGTGCATAGTAAATCTTTTCCAGCTCGCGCTTGTGTTCGGTTTCTTCATTGGCAAGGTACTCGAACAGATCGTGAACCGGACCAGGTGCGGTGGATTCTGCCAGCTCGCGGTACTGTTTCATAGCAGCGTCCTCGCGCCCCATGGCATATTGCAGCACCGACTGATCATCCGGCTTGTCGCCCAGATCCGGCAGCTGGATGTAATCGGAAAAACGACGGTCTTCGACCGGCGTCTGGATGCTGTCGTGTATCTGTGCCTCGATATCCGGATTCAGCGCCAGCTTGCTGAACAGATCAAAATGCGTCTGTTCCTCTTGCGCCAGCTCTTCCACCAGATAACGCAGGTTCTTGCTGACCTTTGGAACCAGGGAAGCATAGAAATCACGAGCCGCTTTCTCAAAAGACGTTGCAACCTCGAGTATTTCCTGCAGCGTCTTTTTCGAACGGATGCGTTCGTAAGCCTCGCTGTACCCTTCCCGATCATCACTCATGCAAGATGCTCCTCAATACTGGCGGCGACACGGTGACCGTCGGCAACGGCATGAATCACATCCGGTCCGTTAACCATGTCGCCGGCCGACCACAGCCAGGACTCCGAAGTCCGGCCGATATCGTCCACCTGCAAGCGACCACGGTTCCATTCCAGGCGCTCGGTCAGTTCATCACCAAACAGCGATATATCCGTCATTTGCCCGATGGCCTCAATCACCATATCGGCAGGGTGAAACTGTGCATCGCTGTTATCGTATTGCGGTGCAAAACGTCCCTGCTCGTCAAAGATAGACACCACCCCGACCGTGGCCAGACCTTCAAGCTCGCCCCGCTCATTAATCCGGCAGGTGCTTGGGCCACGGCTGTCCAGCAATTCGATACCCTCTTCGCGCGACTCCCTGATCTCTTCCGGGTCCGCCAGGAAATGTTCAAAGTCTTCCAGTGCAGCCACGGTCATATTTACCTCGCCAAAGACCATCTTCTGTTTGCGTGCCAGGCTGCGCGCGATGTCCATGGCAACGTTGCCGCCACCGATGACCACGGCACTGCGCGGTATCTCGAACGCCTCGTTCAGGGTGATCTTGCGCAACAGCGAGACCGCTGCATGGACCTGTGGATGATCACTGCCGGGTATGCGTGTGGAACGCCCTTGCTGCAAACCGACGGCAACCACCACGGCATCGTAGTCGCGTTCGAGATCGGCCATGATGATATCCGAACCAATGCGGGTGTTGTACTGGATATTCACGCCGAGCGAGGCGATCACCTCGACATCGGCATCCAGTCGATCGTAAGGCAAGCGGTATTCGGGAATACCATAACGTGTCATCCCGCCCGGCCTGTCCAGCGCCTCGAACACGTTCACTTCGTGACCTTTTTTCACCAGGTCAAAGGCCGCGGTCAGCCCGGCCGGACCGGCACCGATAATGGCCACCTTCTTGCCGCTGATGTAATCAACCTTCCCCTCGGCCGCGATCTCGCGAATACGCTCGGCAGAGACCGAATCCATCGCGTAGCGCTTCAGCCAGCGAATGGCCACCGGATCACCGCGACGCCCAATGGAGCAGGCGGCCTCACAACGGCGGGTACACACACGACCACAGATATGGGCAAAGGGATTGGTCCGATAGATTTCGCGAACCGCTGCCTCGACATTACCTTCCCAGATATGGCGAATGTATTCCGGTGCATGCATGTGTGCCGGACAGGAATCATGACACATGCCGCACTGCACACAACGCGAGGCCTCGACAATGGCATGCTGCCCGGTAAACCCGGCAACGATCTCGTCAAAGGAATCGATGCGGGTCTCCGCATCCATCTCCTGCATGGGCTGGAGTTCAAGATCGACCAGATCGGCATCTTCGGTCTTGGCCCAGCCCTTGGGAAAATATTCGCCGTGCATGCCGTTGGGATCGGGCAGGACGAAATAGCTGTCGAGTTCATCCTCACGGCAGGTGTGTACGTATTCGCGCGTCAGTGAGATGGAACCGGTTGGACAGATGTCGACACACAGGCCACACCAGCAGCAACGTCCATAGTCGATCGCCGGACGTTCGTTACGCACACCCTTGACGGGATCTTCCTCAAGACCGGGGATGCGCACCATGGTAATCGCCGCGTTGTCACAGACCTTCTGACAGGTGCTGCAGCCAATGCACAAGCCCCAGTCGTTGACATGAAAGCCGCGATAATTGGCCGAGGCCTCGCGCGGCCGCAGCGGTTCGGTGACCGGTTTGCGCGAGAAAAAACCGAGATTCCTGAGCGGGTTGAGTATACTGCCCTGGTACTTGTATGGAATATCCTTCACTAGCGGTCCACCTCCGGCGGACAGGCATCCAGTGAAAACATGATTTGCGCAATGTCTTCCAGGCGTGCACCGACGGCGAGTTTTTCCAGCACCTGCACGGCGTGCATCGCGGACGGTCCACGCACATGGACGCGGTAGGGTTTATCGCCACCGGTGGAGACGACGTAATAGGCCAGTTCGCCCTTGGACGACTCAACGCGGGTGTAGCTCTCACCGGCCGGTACATTCCAGGCCAGCGGGTTGGGAATCGGGCAACGTACCGGTCCCTTGAGCGTTGGCAGACGTGCAATGACCTGACGCAGAATGCGGATACTCTGCAGCAATTCCGCACGGCGCACCAGGTTACGCGACAGCGCATCACCGCCCGGCTCGGTCGGGATATCGAAATCAATCTGCTCATACACCAGGTAGGGATCGTCGCGGCGCACGTCGAATTCGAGACCGGTGGCGCGCAACGGTGGTCCGGTCACCCCCCACTTCAGCGCCTGTTCCTGGGTCATGGTGCCAACATCACGGGCGCGGCGGATAAACACCTGGTTAGTGAAGAACAGGCTGTCGTAATCGGGCAGGCGCGATTCCAGGTAATCAAGCAAATTGCTCAGGCGTTCGAGAAAACCATCCGGCACTTCCCGCCGTACACCACCGGGAATATTGTAGATACTGTAAACCCGTCCGCCGGTCAGTTCTTCAAAACGGTCAAGGATCAGGTCGCGGTCGGCCACACCCCAGAACATGGGTGTGTACATGCCGGTCGTTGCGGCATGTCCACCGAAGGCAAACAGATGCGCGGCCAGACGCGACATCTCCAATTGCATGACACGAATCCACTGCGCACGCACCGGCACCTCCAGACCACAGAGTTCCTCGATCGCCAGTGAGTAACACACTTCCATCGGCACCGGATCCGGCACGCAAATACGCGGCACCAGGGCGATATTCTGGATCCACAGGCGGCCTTCCATGAGCTTCTCGAAGCCGCGATGCAGATAGCCGGCATCCGCCCTGGCTGCGGTCACCTCATCACCGTTGAGCTTGACCCTGAAGGCATAGTTGCCTTCGATACCCGGGTGATTGGGCCCGAAGTTGAGCTCGAATTCGTTGCTCGGCGGCTGGTTGATGGCCTGGTAGTTTTCCGGCCGCATCAGCGCACATCCTCCGGTCGCGTGGTGATACCACCACCCTCTTCCTCAATATCCTGCAGCCATTGCGGACGGTAGTCCTCAAATTCGAAGGTTTGGTTCACGAAGGCCTCGGAGTCGAACTCCTTGCGCATTGGCGGCGGCCCATTCCATTCGGTGAGTATAAATTTCTCCATATCGGGACTGCCTTCGAAATACACCCCGAACATTTCGTGGATGTCGCGCTCGAAGAAGCCCGCCGGTTCATAAAGGTCATAGATCGACAGGTAAATACCGGGCTCGCGCGGGATACGTGTATGCGCAGAGACCAGCGACCGGGTTTCATAAGACCACACGTGATAGACCAGCTCAAACTCGCCCGCATCAACCCAGTCCACACAGCTTATGGCCGACAGGTGGACATAGCTGGCATGGCCCTGCAACAACTCCAGCAGCGCCGGCAAGGCATCGGATTCGACATCGATGCGGATACGGCGCGAACTCTTGCGCTCGACCTTGACGTTCTCGATGTCATTGAGCAACTTGTCCAGCCAGAGATTCAGTTCTTTGCTCATGATTATTGTTCGCGGGCAAGCCCGCTCCTACAACGGTTGTTTTTGTCCCTGCAGGCGCATCTCGAGTGCCTCCAGGGGTTTCTGGTGTTTTTCCAGCAGGGCGGTGTGTTCACCCAGTGTCTGCTCGGTGAGCAGGTCATAGTGGCGTGCCTCGGCGATAATATCCGTCGGTGTCTGCCAGTCCTCGCCAAACAGCTGCTGCTGATTACCCAGGTAATAATCGTAATTATGGAAATACTTCTTCCAGGAATTCGCGCGTCCGCTCTTGATGTCCTCCATCAGGTCTTGCAGCCCTTCGATCACGGCCTCCGGCCTTGGCATGCAGCCGGCGATATAGACATCCACGGGCAGGTAATGCTTGAGCACCTTGGCCGTCGCGTAACTCTGCCAGTACATGCCGCCGTTGACCGTGCAGGAACAGATGCCGATGACATATTTTGGTGCCGGCATTTGCTCATATGTCAGAATGATGCGCTTCAGGGTCTTGATCGATACATAACCGGTAATCAGCAAAATGTCCGCCTGCCGCGGCGTCACCATGGGTTGAATCCCCAGGCGCTCCATATCGAAACGCGACGTCATCGCCGGTGGCAATTCGATCGCGCCGCAGCCGGTGCAATAGTGCAGCATGAACAGGGAACGCGAGCGGCAGAAGTTCACCAGATTATCGAACACGTGTGCCAGCGGGTTGCTGCGCTGTTGCCCGAGCTCGACCTGCAGCTGCCGCTCTTTGCGAAGGATTAAATCATCTTTACTCATCACAGCACCCCGGTTACTTCATCACCACGGCCAGGCCCAGCAGGCCAATCAGCACCGGCCACTTCCACATCAGGCGCAATACATCCTCGGTACGGTAGCGCGGGAACAGATAGGCGATAGACATGGGAATGGCAAGCACGGCAAAAACCTTGAGCAGGAACGTCAGCCAGTTCTCGCCCCCACCCAGAAACAGGGTGGTATAGAGCACGCCGACGGTATAGAGCTGGAAGCACTGCATCACAAACAGTCCCCCCATGAATTTGCCGCTCATTTCCACCATGGGACCGGTGGCAATCTCCGCCGGGGCGACATAAATTTCATAGGGGTGCTTGCCCATCATTGCCGGCAAGGTGAGCAATCCGGCCAGTGCCAGCAGCGGCATTTGCATAATGCCCCAGGTTTGCGGTCCACCCTGCTGCTGGATCGCAATCATGTCGGCGAGGTTGGTGGTGCCATACATCCAGGCCACGCCAAAGATCACCAGGATGAACGGCACATCGTAGGCCAGCATGGCTGTCAATGCGCGCGAAATACCAATGGAACCATTGGGATTGGCACACTGGCCGACGCCGAGCGCGAGCCCCAGCGAGGGTATCATCAGCACATAGGCCAGCGTCACCAGCCCGCCCTTGTCGGCAAGCCCGCTCATGCCAGGCACCGGCAACAGGGTCTCGGCAGCAATATAGCCACCGACGGCCATGATAATGCCCATTTCATGGATCATGCCGTGCGATATCTGTGTGTCCTTGCCATACAGTTTGATAATGTCGTAGACCGGCTGCAGGAACGGTGGACCCACACGCCGCTGCAATCGCGCCGCGATCTTGCGCATCATCAGCACCAGGGCAAGCCCGACCACAAAGGCGACCAGCGGCATCAGAATCAATTCAAGAATCAGGTGCAATACACTCATTGGACAATCACCCACGATAGCGCAAACACGACGACCACGAGCAGATAAAACGCCGGCTGCGTTTGCCGGTACAGGCCCTGCATGAGCAGCGACGCGCTATCAATAGCAGAGACCAGCCCGCGCTCGGCCCAGCGGAAACTCTTGCGGTACCAGGGACCGATGAGATGCATCAGACCCGGATAAAAATTGTCACTGTACTGGTAGCGCGTCTCCGCTGTCAGGAAATGTCCACCGGCATAGTTGTCGAGCTGATGCACGCGCTTGCTGCGACCCGTACCCAGAAAGATCAGCGTGCCGATGCCGAACCCGACCAGCAGCACCGAGACAATCCAGATCATGTCAAGACCGCCCTTCTCCATCGACACACCACCCAGTGTGTAGTCGAGGACCGGGAGCCCGACCGCCGCCTGCACGGCACTGACCCATGCAAGCACCAGCCCCGGGAAATAGCCGGTGACGAAAATAATTGCCGACAGCATCAGCATCGGGATCATCATGCTCCATGGTGCCTCTTCGACGTCGACGTGCTCCACGCGCAACTGGCCAAGAAAAGTATTGTGGATCAGCTTGTAGACACTGAGTATGGTGCCGAGCGTACCGACGACCGCACCGAGGAACAGTAGCGGGCTGCCATCGATTATCAGCGAGCGGTAGATGAGCCACTTGGAGACAAAACCGTTCATCGGTGGTAGTCCGGCCAGGCCAATAATACCAATAAGCATGACAAAAAATGACAGCGGCATGCGCGCCACCAGTCCGCCCAGCTTGTTGAGATCCGAGGTACCGGTGCGATGAATCACCGCCGTAACCACCATGAACAACGCCGCCTGATAGGTCGCGTGGTTGAACACATGCATCAGACCACCGGCCGAGCCGAGGTCGTCAGCGATCACCACACCCAGCAGCATGTAGCCGCCCTGCCCGATCCCGTGCCAGGCCAGCAGCCGCCGCGCATCGTGCTGACGCAGGGCAGTGAAGGTCGCAAAAATCAGCGTGAAGATAGCCACCCAGGCAAGCAGGTCGTGCGCGCTGAAAAACGTGAACAGCAGCTGCATGTCTGACAGCTGCGCCACACCGAGCAACTGCACCAGCACCACAACCAGCGCAAACAGCCCCATGCGCGAGGAAATCGCACCCAGGAAGGCCGCACCGGGACCAGGAGTTTCGGAGTAGGCCTTGGCCTGCCAGAGATGCAGCGGCAGCAGCGCCATTTTGACGCCAAAACCGGCGCTAAACAGGATAAGCAATGCCCACAGACTGGCGCTATCCATTGCCGGCACCGCCTCCTTAAGCGCCTGGAATTCGAAGCTGCCGGTCTCTGCATACACCAGTGCGAGTGCACCCAACACCGCCATGGCACCGGCAAAGGCATAGCTCAAATAGCGCATGGCATAGCGCATTGCCGTAGCGCTACCCAGCGCCATCATCAGGAAACTTGCCCAGCTGACCAGCTCCCAGCCGATAAACAGGCTGAGCAGATCGCCGCTGGCCAGCAGCACCAGCATGGCAAAGACATTCAGCGCCAGTGCTGTATGAAAGACCCGCAAACTGCCACCGGCCTCGCGGTAGCGCTGCCCCCATTCCCCGCCCGCAAACCAGCTGACAAGGAATGCCGCACCGATGGTAATCAGGGCAAAGAACCAGGAAAGTCCGTCAAAGCGCCAGTGGAGCGCATGCTCGAGCACCTGCAAGGTCACCGCAGACTCGATGCCTTGCACCTCACCATAAGCAAGGCCGGACATCCGCAACAGTGCCACGCCCTGGATCGCGTAGAACAGGGTGGCGCTCCAGCCCGAGATCTGACGATTGCCGATCAGCCATATGGCAAGCACACTCAGTCCGGACAGCAGCAGCAACTGGTCGAGCGGCGTCATGGCAGTGCCTCGGGATTGACCACTTCAATATAATGGGCGGTATCGGAGGCCTGCAGTGCCATGCTCTGCAATTGTGCGGCCAGTGGTGTCATCACGAACACACTGGCCAGCAAACCGGCACCCAGCAGGCTGGCGGTTGCCAAATCTCCCCCACGGTGCACAGTCGGCGGTGTCTGCCCAGGTTGTGCGTAATAAAAACGACTGGCGATGCGGAACAGGTAATTGGCCTCCAGCGCCGCGCCGGCCAGAATGATTCCGGCGCCCAGGTAATACAGGGGCTGCGCCTGCTCACTCAAATTCACCAGCACCAGCAACTTGGCCCAGAATCCAGGCAACGGTGGCACGCCGATCAGCGACAATGCCAGTAATACGAACAGGCCCGCACCCAGCGGGGACACTTTGGCCGCACCCGCCAACCTTGCTGTACTGCCGCCCCATTGTGCCGCCAGCAGAAACAGGGCCGGCTTGACGATCATGTGATGCAGCGCCACTGCCAGTCCGGCGAACACACCTGCCGGTCCCGGAATGGAAAAGGCAATAAACATGACGCCCAGTTGTCCGATGGAAGAGAACGCCAGCATACGTCTCAGATCCTGTGCACGCCAGGCGGCCAGCTCACCGCTCACCACACCCAAAATACCGAGCACCAGCATCACCAGGTGCGCCTCCGGCTGCGGAAACACCAGGATGAGCAGCCGCACAATGATCACCAGCGCCAGTTTGGAGATGATACCGGCCAACAGCGCGGACACCCGGCCCGACGCCGTGGCATAGACCTCCGCTACCCAGGCATTGACCGGAAACAGTTCGGCCTTGACCCCGAAGCCGACCAGCAGCAACACAAACGCGGCCAGCCCCTGAATATTGTTCAGTTTCTCCGGCGCGAGTTGCGCCAGCTGTGCCAGGTTCAGCGTACCCGTCGCCTGGTAGACCAGGGCGATACCCGCCAGCGCCAGCGCAGCGCCGAAACTGCTGATAATCAGGTAGCGTGTCGTCGCGGCAAAAACAGCGGCCGTCCCCCGGCTTGCAATCAGGCCGTAGGACACCACGGCAAGCAGTTCATAGAATACGTAAATATTGAACAGGTCACCGGACAGGGCCAGACCACTGCCGGCACCCGCCAACAGCAGGGCCAGCGTCGACTGCCGCAGGCGATCTTCACCCCCCCCCGGCCACAACAACAGCGTGCCGACCGTGACCGCCAGGGCCAGCAACAGCGCCAGCTGATCGACATATAAGGTAATTCCCAGTGGCGGACGGAAACCGCCTATCTCGATGGCAAGCGCGCCATGACCCAACTCGCTCCACAGCAGGATGCCCATCACACTGGTCAGCAGCAACACTGCGGGCCCCATCCAGCGCCCGGCAAACGGTGAGACACGATGAATAACCGGCAACAGGAATGCCGTCATCAGGGGCAGCACAATTAGCAGGACGACCTTGCTCACGAACCGGACTCCGCACTGCTATAAACCGGCAGCGGCGCTTCACTGCTGCCTGGCATGTCAATGCCGGCCGCGTCCGCAATGTCCTGTTCCATGCGCTGACGGATGTCGCGGATATCCAGCGTACCGTAAGCCCGGTGCACACGCAGTGCCAGACTCAGGGTCACGGCCAGGATACCCACGCTGATCACGATCGCCGTCAGCACCAGTGCCTGGGGCACCGGGTCGGCCATGGCGAGCGGAAATTTACCGTTGACCCAAATCGGCGCCGCAGCACCCTCTCGATACGTTGCCAGTAACAGTAACAGGTTGGCGCCGGTTTCAAGTAAGGCAATGCCGAAGATGATGCGTAGCAGATGTGAGGACAGCACAATGCCGGCGCTGCCGATCAGCATCAGCCCAACCGCCGCGACGTAGAAGATGAGGGTCAAATCCATCTCAGTCCGTCGCCTCGGTAGCCGCAAGCTGTGCCAGCAAACCCGCCAGTTCGGCGCCGACCTTCAGGCCAACCGCCAGATACAGCAGCGGCAAGGTGCCTGCCGAAAACAGCGCCCCCAACTCCCCCTTATCCAGCAACGGCGTCAGAAAGACTTCGCCACCCAACATCGCCAGTAGACCTATCAGGATAAATGCTGCCCCCGCCAAGCCTTCAATCAGGCTGACGGCATGATGGTCAAGCGTGGTGCCCGGCCGTGCCAGTACCGGGATAAAAAAGGCCGCCGCCAGTACCACCCCGCCCTGAAAGCCCCCCCCCGGCGTCAGATGGCCATGCAAAATAATGTACAGACCGACCACCAGCAGCAGCGGAAAGAACAGATCGGCACCTGCTTGCAGGATAAAACCGGCATCCGGGTCGCGCGGTGCATCGGCACGCGGCTTGCCCAGCACCAGCCCGCCCACCGTTGCGGCCGTGAACAGGATAGTCAGCTCCAGCAGCGTGTCGAAGCCGCGAAAGGCCAGCACCACGGCAGTGACAATGTTGCCGGCACCCACCTGTTGCCCCGCACTGGCATTGATTGCATCACCGGCCAGCGGCGTCACCAGCAGATTCATCTGCTGGTAAACTGCTGCAACCAGTACGGCCAGCCCAACCAGGAACAGTGCGGATGTGATACGACGCATGAGGCCTAATCCTTCCAGAGCCCAAGACGCCGCAACGCCAGTGCAAACATCAGGCTGCTGAGTCCGGCACCAATGGCCGCTTCGGTCATGGCGACATCCGGTGCCCGCAGTATCACAAACAACACCGACATACCAAGTGACACCACCGACAACGCCGCCAGTGCCGCTATAAAATTCTTCATAAGCAAAACCGCTACTGCCGACAGCAGCATCACGATGACAATCATCAGCACCAGCCATTCCATCAGGTGTCTCCTTTCTTCTGCTCCACTGACCAGGGTTTGATGCCCGAAAGACGTGCCGCACGCGCAATGGTCGATGAACCCACCGGGTTGGTGAACAGCACAAAGCCTGCAATTACCAGCAACTTCGACCACCAGTCCGGATGATGCAGGCCGATCCCCAGCAACAGTGCCATGGCACCCAGGGTGGCGGCCTTGGTGCCGGCCTGCAGACGATTGTAGACATCGGGCATGCGCAACAGCCCGAGACTGCCAATGGCAATGAAGGCACAACCCATGACCAGCAAGATGTCCGCAAGCAGCTCCATTCAGCCTTTATTCCCCTCAATGGCACGGGCAAGGGCCACGGTGCCGACAAAGGCCAGCGTACCGTAGACCAGTGCAACATCCAGATAGATCGGGTTATCAAACACGGCAGCCAGACCCGCGAGACCCGCGGTGGTAATCACCGCCAGTGTGTCCGCCGCCACCAGGCGATCCAGTGCTGTCGGTCCAAGCAGCAGGCGAATGACACTGAAAGCGATCGCCACTGCGAGCAGCAGCACAGCCAGCAGGTGCAGGGCGGGTAGAATCACAGCAAAAACCTGCTCAGGTATTTTTCAAAACGCGTGGCAATCTGTTCGGTTGCCTGCGCTGTATTCATACCCTCCGGGCAATAAACCCAGTGAATCAGCAGGCGATCATCAATGACATCCACGGTGAGCGTACCGGGTGTCAGGGTAATGGTATTGGCCAGTAACATCTTCCCCAGCGGTGATGTCAGTGCGGTCCTGACTTCAACCATTGCCGGGCGAATCGGCAGCGAGGGCGACAACACCCGGCGGGCGAGATCGAAATTGGCCCGCACCAGGGCAACAAGAAAGTTCGCCAGATAAGAAAGGATGTGCAGCGGTGCCAGCCAGCTGAACCTGAAGCCGGTAAAAATGGTGAAACGCGCACCAAAGACAGCCGTCACCAAAACAGAAACCACTGCACCGGTAATGATTTCCTGTTGATCAAATGACCCCGTCAACAGCAGCCACAAGGCCATGGAGACAGTGGCAACCAGCGCATAGTGCTGCCAGGTGACCGCATTATGCTGCACCGTAGTATCCGATTCGTACCCCGACGAGACCATGTTATTTATCTATCCGGCAAATTTACGCTGCGAAAATATAGCATCAGGCTATCAGCCTGGTGCAACCATTAAACTTGCTGCCTGTCAGCGCATCGATCATTGCGACTGACAGGCAACCCACTCTGGACCGGGGACTATAACAAACCAATATTACAGTTTTTTGACATGCATCAATTTTTTATGGGTTAGTGGGGAGACCTGCTCCATACCTGTCAAATTGAAGCATCCCCTGCGAATTTGCCCCGCAGTCAGTGACTCAATGTGAGTTTTCATCAAAATGTATTGTGTTCGCGTAATGATTCGGCTAGTTTTCAACTATGGAGAATAGCCTGGAGAATTCCGCGCGTTTCATGTTCCGATTAATTTGCTGTAAATATAGATTCTAATGTGTTGTTAAGGAGAAAGCTGATGCGTTTTTTAGTGGTTCTTTCCATATTCCTGTTACCAGTATCATTTGCGGTAGTCGGCAGCGAGATTCCGGCCGATAAGGACGTTATTGTGTTTCAGGGAAAAACCGGGAATGTCACATTCCACCACAAGCTGCACTCTGGCCTGGAGAATGTGGGCGGTGTGGACACAGTGAAGTGCAGCACCTGTCATCATACCTATCAAGGCGATGGTGAAGTCAAAGCATGCGGTGATTGTCATGTTCGCAATAAGAATGAAGCGACTGAGGATACGCCGGTGCGGAAGAAAGCCATGCATTACCGTTGCCGCGGTTGTCACAAGTACACCATGAAAGAGGGGAAACCTGCTGGCCCCGATAAAAAGTGCAAGCTCTGCCACGTGAAGTAATAAAGTGAAGTTTGCCGCTGACGCTGGCACCAGCGCTTTTATGCGCTGGTTGGCCTGGGACTTGGCAGCGATGCCGTCAAGTCCAGCAGCGAACCTGCAAAGCCAAAGCATGGTGAAACGCAACGGTTACTGATCAAGGCCGAATGTTGAAACGGTGTATCAGGAACTGGCCTGCGGATAAAGTCAGGCCAATTATTGTGGACAAACCTGCCCCCTCACTGGATAAGTGTGTGCCGAATAAGTTGAATGGTAATCATTTCTGTTGGACAGCAGTAAATGATGACAATGTTTATTCAACAAACACAGAGAATGTCGAAACTGTCACGATTTTAGTCGAATGAATGCCGGCAGACAGAAAGAGCCTGCAGCTAAACAACATGCGCTTGCGCAATCAGAAAAAAAACCTGCATTGACTGTCATAAAGATATCGCTCACAAGCTGTCTGATAAATTTATGGAAATAGAACATGAGCAATACCTGGAAGAAGAGGAATCCTGTACTCAATGTCATGTAGTACATGTAATGAACCAAGATGTTCAAATCCATGATTGATGCAGAAATTTTCATGGCGTGGATCGGTGTTTAATAATCGTCTTTAGCCTTCCTGAAACTCGAAAGTCATTCTCGCTTTGAAGCCCCCCCCATCACTGACACAGCGAACCGGCAGTGATGGCGACAACACCCGGCGGGCGAGATCGAAATTGGCCCGTACCAGGGCAACAAGAAAGCTTGCCAGGCAATAACCGAGCACCGGGCTCCATAATCTCCATGCCTGTCAAATTGAAGCTTCTCCTGCGAATTTGCCCCACAGTCAGTGACTCACTGTGAGTTTTCATCTAATATCTTTCATGCTGCCAGAATTAGTGTGGTGTAACGAATAACGTGCACCTATCGTACCTGACCAACAGTCAAGCAGGATTTAAAGTGTCAAAACTTCAAGGATCTGAAGATTACACCAGCGAGTTACTCGCTGAGTCCGGCAACGATGCAGGTCGCTTGTTGCAACATCTGCATGCCATTCAGTGCCGATACTCCCATATACCTGAAACATCGATACAGCAACTGGCATCCGCACTGGATCTGCCCGCAGCACACGTTCGCGGGGTGATCGGCTTTTATTCGTTTCTGCATATAACGCCGCGGGGTGACTACGACATCCTGTTCAGCGACAGCATCACCGATCATATGCTCGGCAGCCGGACGCTGATGGACGACTTCTGCACCCGGCTCGGTGTCGAGCCGGGCAGGCCACGCGCAGACGGCCGGGTTTGCGTGGCGACGACGTCCTGTACCGGCATGTGTGATCAGGGCCCGGCGCTGCTGGTCAATGGCCTGGCTGTCACCAGGCTCGACGGCCACAGGATACAGACTATAGCGGCACTTGTTGAAAACCGTACCCCGCTGGATGCATGGCCTGCTGAATTTTTCGAGCGTCGGGACAACATACGGCGCGCAGACCTGCTGCTGTCACACGCAGCCTGTGACAGCAGCGCTCTCAGGGCGCTGATCGATAAAGGGGCAGACGGACTATTCGGCGAAATTGAAGCATCCGGTCTGCGCGGCCGTGGTGGTGCCGGCTTCAACACGGCGATGAAGTGGAAGTTCTGCCGCGAGGCCGACGACAGCAATAATGAAAATGACCGCGTAGTGGTCTGCAATGCCGATGAAGGTGAACCGGGAACCTTCAAGGACCGTGTCCTGCTCAACAGCCATGCAGATGATGTGTTCGCAGGCATGACACTCTGTGCGGGCATCATTGGTGCCCGTCATGGTTACCTGTATCTTCGCGGCGAATACCTTTATATGCGGGAGTCGCTCGAAGAAACCCTTGCAACAAGGCGTCGGAATGGACTGCTCGGGCGCAATATCCTCGGCAAGGCCGGTTTCGACTTTGATATCGAAATTCACATGGGCGCCGGGGCCTATATCTGCGGCGAAGAATCGGCACTGCTTGAATCCCTCGAAGGCAAGCGTGGCGTACCGCGAATCCGACCGCCTTTTCCGGTGACTCACGGCTATATGGGAAGGCCGACTGTTGTGAACAATGTCGAAACCTTCATGGCTGCCGCGCAGATAGCCACTCAAGGCGCAGACTGGTTCAAGGCAGTCGGCACGGAACAATCCACAGGTACCAAGCTGCTGAGTATCAGCGGCGACTGCGAGCATCCGGGCATCTATGAATTCCCGTTTGGCGTGACCATACAAGCGGTGCTGGAAGCCTGCGGCGCGACTGACTGCCAGGCCGTACAGGTCGCGGGGGCTGCGGGTTTCACGATTCCGGCAGAGGAATTCAGCCGCAGTATTGCGTTCGAAGACATCTCCACCGGAGGCTCGTTCATGGTATTCAACCAGGAGCGTGAACTGCTGGACATGGTGCAGAACTTTTCCCGTTTCTTCGTGCACGAGAGCTGCGGTTTCTGTACACCCTGCCGCGTCGGTGGCTCGCTGCTGAAAGACCTCATCGACAAGGTACATGCAGGCCAGGCCGGTCAATACGATATGGGCGAACTACGGAACATCGGCAACCTGATGAAATCGACCAGCCACTGTGGTCTCGGCACGACAGCACCCAACCCGGTTCTCGACACCCTGGCAAAGTTCCCGCAGATCTATGAAAGGCGCCTGACACAAACCCGCTTTGAACCGGCATTCGACCTGGATGCGGCCTTGCAGGAGGCACGTGACATCAGTGGACGGGATGATGCCGGGGCGCACATCAGGACAGAGTCATGAGCAGCAGCCAAACATTCTCACTGGACGGCAAGCCGATTGCCTTTGAAGACGGCGATACCATCATGGATGCTGCATTGCGTGCTAGTGAATATATACCGCATCTCTGCCACAACCCTGAATTCGCTCCGCACGGAAGTTGTCGTGTCTGTGTCGTTGCAGTCAATGGCCGGCCCGTGTCAGCCTGTACACAGCCTGCCGCTGCCGGCATCGAGGTGGCGAACAACGCCGATGAAATCATGCAGCAGCGCCGTTCCCTGTTGCAGATGCTGTTTGTGGAAGGTAATCACGTCTGTCCCGGCTGTGAAAAGAGCGGTGCTTGCCAGCTACAGGCCGTGGCGTATTACACCAACATGCTGTCGCCGCATTTCACGCATTTTTTCCCGCAGCGGGAGCTCGATGCTTCACACCCCGACACGGTGATTGACTTCAACCGTTGCATATTGTGCGAACTCTGTGTTCGTGCCAGCCGGGATGTCGACAACAAGAATGTATTCGCGATCGACGGTCGCGGCATCAACAGCCACCTCGTCATCAATTCACCGAGCGGGCAACTCGGTGACAGCACTTTTGAGACGACCGACAAGGCGGCACATGTCTGCCCTGTGGGTGCCATCCTGCCAAAGCATAAAGGCTATGAAAAACCCATTGGAGAACGGCTTTATGACAGGCAACCGATCAGTGTCGTGGGTGATGTCGCCGCACATGAAGAAGACGAGGTGTAACGGACATGTCCGGAAAAATTAAGGTTGCGACGGCTTCACTGTGTGGCTGTTTCGGTTGCCACATGTCCCTTCTCGACATTGATGAACGCATACTCGAACTCGTTGAACTGGTGGAATTCGACCGCACGCCGTTGACGGACATCAAGAAGGTCGGTGATTGCGACATCGGCATCATTGAAGGCGGCGTTGCTAATGCTGAAAATGTCGAAGTCCTCAGGGAATTTCGCTCGCATTGCAAGGTGCTGATCGCACTGGGTGCCTGTGCAGTCAATGGCGGCATTCCGGCGATGCGCAACCAGTTTACGCTCCGTGAATGCCTGGAAGAAGCCTACGTCGATGGCATCGGTGTACATAACAAAATGATCCCGAGTGACCCTGAAATACCGATGCTGCTGAACAAGGTGCACCCGATACATGAAGTCGTGAAGATCGATCACTTTCTGCCCGGGTGTCCACCGTCGGCCGACACTATCTGGACGTTCCTGACCGAACTGATAACAGGCAAGCCAATCAGCTTCCCGTACGAACAGATACACTACGATTGAACCTACAACCCGGACCAGGCCAATGTCATCACTTGAAACTGCAGAACACCCCGAGAAACTGCAACGGGTCGTTATCGAACCGCTGACCCGGGTCGAAGGACACGGCAAGGTCACACTGCTGCAGGATGAAAACAGGCAGATTAAACAGGCACGTCTGCACATCGCCGAGTTCCGCGGCTTTGAAAAATTCATTCAGGGCCGTCCCTACTGGGAACTGCCGGTACTGGTACAGCGCCTGTGCGGCATCTGCCCGGTCAGCCATCATCTTGCGGCCGCCAAGGCAACCGACATGCTGGTGGGTACGCAACAACTGACGCCCACGGCAGAAAAGATCCGCCGCCTGATGCACTATGGACAGACACTGCAGTCACACGCACTGCATTTCTTTCACCTCTGCTCACCTGACCTGCTGTTCGGTTTCGATGATGATGTCCGGCATCGAAACATCGTTGGCGTCATCGAAGACCATCCCGAAATAGCAAAACAGGGTGTGCTACTGCGCAAGTACGGCCAGGAAGTCATCCGCCTTACCGCCGGCAAGCGTATTCATGGTACCGGTGCCATTCCCGGTGGCGTGAACAAATCACTCAACAGGGATGAAATCGATTACCTGCTGAAAGACATCGATCAGGTCATCCAGTGGGGCAAGGATGCGGTTGCCCTGATCAAGCAGATATTCTTTGAGCAGCTGGATTACCACATGGCATTCGCCAGCATCGATAGCAACATGCTGAGCATGATTGGCGCAGAGGGTGCATTCGATATATACCATGGCGGGCTGCGTGCCTGCGATCAAAACGGCAACATCATTTTTGATCATGCCGACACTATGCAGTACACCGATTACATCAAGGAAGGTGTCAAAAACTGGAGCTACATGAAGTTCCCGTTTATCGATACACTGGGCTCGGAGAACGGCTGGTACCGTGTTGGCCCGCTTGCCCGCGTCAATAACTGCGACTTCTTTTCGACACCGCTGGCCGAGGCAGAACGTCAGGAATTCAAGGCAGCCGGCAACGGCAAACCTGTACACGCCACCCTCGCTTACCACTGGGCCAGGCTGATCGAACTGCTCTACTGCACGGAAGCCATTAAAGAACTGTTACACGACCCGGATATTTCGGGGACAGAACTGGTAACCAGGGGCGTCATGCAAAACTGTGGCATCGGTGTCCTGGAGGCCCCACGCGGCACCCTGTTCCACCATTATGAAATCGATGATGACGGCATTGTTACCAGGGCCAACCTGATCGTTTCCACGACCAACAACAACCAGGCAATGAACGAATCCATTCGCCAGGTGGCAAGCACCTACCTGGATGGCAACAAACTCACGGAGCCGCTGCTCAACCAGATCGAAGTCGCGATCCGTGCATACGACCCCTGCCTGTCATGCGCAACACATGCGATGGGCAAGATGCCGCTGGAAATTACCATGGTCAATGAAAAGGATGAGGTCATCGACCGCCTGGTGAAACGTGCCACGGGAGAGATACAGCGTCCAGCATAAAATGCAGCACGCGCATAATCCGGTTCTGATCTTCACCTGGGGCAACCCCTCTCGCGGTGATGATGCCATTGGACCGTGCATCCATGACCGGCTGCAGGCCGCTGACCTGGCAGGAGTTGATATGCTAACCGACTTCCAGCTGCAAATTGAACATGCCCTGGACCTCGAAAGCCGCGAGCGCATCCTGTTTGTTGATGCCAGCGCATCTGCACAGGCACCCTTTGAGTTCTGTGAACTGCAGCCCGACAGAGACAGCAGTTACACCACCCATGCCATGAGCCCGGGCGCGCTGCTGTCAGTCTTCACACAGGTCAACGGCCAACAGCCACCGCCAGCATTCATGCTGTCGGTTCGTGGTTACGAATTCGGGCTGGGATTGCCCCTCTCTGAACAGGCGCAGGGAAATACTGATAGGGCATACTGCTTTATCGAAAAATGGTGCCAGAGAAAAAGGGCACTGACGCCATTTGATCTGCGTCAATAACGGTAACGGGTAAATTTGCTAGTTTGGCTTTCTTGTCAGCCTTTGGGGGTGATGGTTTGGCGGCCGCCCGTTTTAGCGGACGGGCCTGCAGGCCGTAAAAGGTTTAATTATGCAGTTTTTCTGATCATAACCATGCCACTCACCAGCGCCGTCATTGCAGTCGCCTTCATGCTCCTTCTGGGGCTGTTACTGGCGGCCGTCCTGGCCATCGCCAACAAGCAACTGTTTGTCTACGAAGATCCGCGCATCGACGACGTGGAGGACATGCTGCCGCATGCGAACTGTGGCGCCTGCGGCACCGCCGGCTGCCGGGCCTTTGCGGAAAGGCTGGTGCAGGGCGAATTGCAGCCCGGTAAATGTACTGTCAATTCAAAGGAAATGAACCAGGCCATTGCCAGTTTCCTTGGTGTCGAACTCGGTAACCATGAAAAACGTGTCGCCCGGCTGGCCTGTGCCGGTGGCAATCACATCGCCCACGTGCATGCCCGTTACAGCGGTCTCGATACCTGTCGCGCGGCGGCACTGATTTCGGGCGGCGGTAAAGGCTGCACCTGGGGCTGCCTCGGGTTTGGTGATTGTGCAACGGTGTGCGACTTCGATGCTATCCGCATGGACCGGCACGGGCTGCCGGTGGTCGATATCGGCAACTGCACGGCCTGCGGCGACTGCGTGGATGTCTGCCCGCGTGACCTGTTCTCCCTGCATCCCGTCAGTCACCGCTTGTGGGTGGCCTGCAATAACCCGGAAAAAGGTGACGCCGCCGAGGCCGATTGCCCGGTACTGTGCACGGGCTGTGGCCGCTGTGCCGCCGATGCCCCGGAAGGCCTTATTGCCATTGAACACGATCTGGCAATAATCGACTACAGCAAGAACAAGCTGGCCTCCAGGCTGGCCATCGAACGCTGCCCGACGGGCGCCATTGTGTGGCTCAAAGACGGCAGCGGCATGCAAAAGGGCAAGGAGGCGATCAGAATTGTTCGCAAGGAGGCTCTGCCTGTTGGCTAGACGCTCGCATCAGGCTGTGCCAGAGATGTAGGAGCGGATACCATCCACTCCTACAGTGATAATTACACTATCCCCGTTTTTGCAGGGATGACAGAGAAGAGAAATTTTGGCCATGTTTAAAAAAGATGAACCACAAGCGTTCAAGTACCCCGGCACGCGGATGGCGATGGACGGCAATACCGCTGTCATTATGTGTGAACGCGAGTCCTCCGATGCCGCCGGTGCCTATCCCATCACTCCCTCCACCCAGATGGGGGAATACTGGGCGGAAGAAGCCGCCAGGGGCCATCTAAACATATCCGGCCGGCCACTGATCTTTGTGGAACCCGAGGGCGAGCATGCCGCGGCGGCCGTGACCGCCGGCATGTCCATGACAGGTCTGCGTGCCAGCAACTTCTCGTCTTCCCAGGGCATTGCTTACATGCACGAGTCACTGTATGCGGCAGTCGGCAAACGGCTGCCCTATGTGCTCAACATGGGCTGCCGCGCCATCACCAAATCCAGCCTCAATGTCCATTGCGGCCATGACGACTACCATTGCATCGACGACACCGGTTTCGCGCAGGTCATGGCCAGGAATGCCCAGGAGGCCGCGGACCTGAACCTGATTGGCCGCAAGCTCGCGGAACTCTCGCTCACCCCCGCGGTAGTGGGCCAGGACGGCTTCCTGACCACTCACCTGATCGAACCCCTGCAGGTCCCCGAGCGTGAACTGATCGCCGAATTCCTGGGCCGACCGGACGATATTATCGACTCCCCCACCCCGGCCCAGCGCCTGCTGTACGGTGACACCCGCCGGCGTGTCCCGGAACTGTGGACCGTCGACAACCCGGTGCTGGCCGGTCCGGTGGAGAATCAGGATGCCTACATGCAATCGGTCGTCGCCCAGCGTCCCTATTTTTTCGATCACCTCACCGCAATCACCGACCAGGTAATGGACGAGTATTATCAACTGACCGGGCGCCGCTACCATCGGGTCAGCGGCTACCGCATGGACGATGCGGAGTACGTCATCCTCGGTCAGGGCAGCATGATCGTGCAGGCCGAGGCCGTGGCCGACTACCTGCGGGAGACCCGTGACATTAAGGTCGGTGTCGTCAACATCACCATGTTCCGGCCGTTTCCCGGCGAGCTGCTCGGCACGTTACTGAAAGGCAAACAGGGTGTGGCCGTGCTGGAACGTGTCGACCAGCCGCTGGCCGAAGACCTGCCACTGGTGCGCGAAGTACGCGCCGCCCTCTCCAAGTGCCTGGAAAACCAGGCGGCAGACAATGGCCACCGACCCTGGCCCGATTACGACGGCTACCGCTTCGAGGACATGCCGCGGCTGTACTCTGGCTGCTACGGGCTGGGCAGCCGCGACCTGCAACCGGAAGCACTGCTGGCCGCCATTGAAAACATGCTGCCGGATGGCAAGCAGAAATCGTTCTTCTATCTGTCCGTGGACTTTATACACGAGCAGGCCGCCAATCCCAGGCAGGAGATCTACCAGCAGCAGCTGCTTGACGCCTATCCCCATATCAGGGACCTGGCCTTGCGGGGGAGTGAAAACCCCAACCTGACACCGAAAGAATCCATTACGGTACGCATGCACTCGGTCGGCGGCTGGGGTGCAATCACCACCGGCAAGAATCTCGCCATGACCCTGTTCGACCTGCTGGGCTTCGATATCCGGGCCAACCCCAAGTACGGCTCCGAGAAGAAAGGCCAGCCGACCACCTATTACCTGTCAGCCGCTCCGGAGCCGATCCGCCTGAACTGCGAGTACCACTTCGTGGACGTGGTGATGTCGCCTGACCCGAATGTATTCGGCCACTCCAGTCCCCTGTACGGACTGAAGCAGGGTGGGGTGTTCATCATTCAGAGCAGCCTGGAGAGCCCGGATGAAGTATGGGCCAGCTTTCCGCGTGAGGCCCGCCAGCTGATTATCGACAACGGGTTCCAGGTGTTCTACCTCGACGGTTTCAGGATTGCGCGTGAGGAGGCCTCCAACCCGGAACTGCAGTACCGCATGCAGGGCAATGCCTTCCAGGGTGCGTTCTTTGCCGCCTCGCCACTGGCGGAGAAAGCCGGTCTGGGAGAGCAGGGCCTGTTCGAGGCCATTGACAAACAACTGCATCACAAATTCGGCAACAAGGGGGAGCGCATTGTGCAGGACAACCTGCGCGTGGTGCGCCGTGGCTTCGACGAAATCCACGAAATCACCGCCAAGACTCTGGACGCTGCAAGCCAGCAGCCGCGGCGCAAACCCTCCGGGCTGCCGGTCATGCTCAAGCAGTTACCCGAGGCCGATGGCGGTATTACCGATATACATCGATTCTGGGAACAGACCGGCAGCTTCTACCTGTCGGGCGGGGCTGAGGAAAACCTGGCGGACCCCTATATCGGCCTCGGTCTGATACCGGCCTCCACGGGTGTGTTCCGGGACATGACCCAGATCCGCTTCGAATATCCGCAATGGGTCGGCGAAAACTGCACCGCCTGTGGCAACTGCTACAGCATCTGTCCGGACAGCGCCATTCCCGGGCTGGTGAACAGCATCGGCGACGTCTTCGCCACTATCGTGTCGCGCATTGAACGCAACGGGCAGCCCACGCAGTACCTGCGCCGGACCACCCGCGAGGTCGAGAAACGCCTGCACGCCCTGATTGACACGGCCGGCGAATCTGCCGAGGTGCATCTGCTCATGGACCAGGCGGTGCTGGCCACACTGGCCGAATCCGAACTGGAAGGCGACAGCAAGGCGCGCCTGGAAAAGGAATTCGGCTGGTTCATGGAGGCACTCGGCGAATTCCAGTTTGCCATTACCAAACCCTATTACCTGAACCGTGAAAAAAAGGCGAAAAACAGCGGCGGCCTGTTCTCCATCACCATCAACCCGTATACCTGCAAGGGCTGCATGGAATGCATTGAGGTCTGCGATGACGATGCACTGCTTGCCACCACGCAGACACCCGCAAGCATTGCCCGGCTGCGCCGCGACTGGGACTTCTGGCTGGACCTGCCCACCACCAAACCGGATTTCATCCGCATCGATGACCTGGACGAGCGCATTGGCGCCCTGGAAACCCTGCTGCTGGACAAGCACAATTACGGTTCACTGGCGTGTGGCGACGGTGCCTGCCTGGGTTGTGGTGAAAAAACCGTGATTCACCTGTTTACCGCGACCGTGACCGCATTGATGCAACCGCGGGTGAAACGTCACTTGCAAAAGATCGAAGACCTCAGTGAGCGCCTGGAACAGCATATTCGTCTGCAGCTGGCGGATAGCATGAACCTTAGCGATACCACTGCCATCAACGCAATACTCGAGGCCCACGCGCACAGCGACCTCAGCCTCGCCGAGCTGTCGGGATCCCTGGACGATGCACATGCCACCGAGCCGATAGACACCCGCTGGCTCAGGCATACCACCCGCTTACTGCAGCAATTGCGTCACCTGAAGTGGCTGTATACCGAAGGCCATACCCGGCGGGGTCGCGCCAATATGGGTATCATCAATTCGACCGGCTGCTCGTCCGTGTGGGGTTCCACCTACCCCTATAATCCCTACCCGTTCCCATGGGCAAACCACCTGTTTCAGGACTCACCCTCCATGGCCATGGGGGTATTCCAGGGCCATATGGCCAAGATGGCAGACGGTTTCAAGACCATCCGCCTGGCCGAACTGGAGCTCGCCGGCGAGTACAGCCCGCAGGACCATGACGCGTTCTTCAGTTACTTCGAGTGGAAGCAGTTCAACGAAGAGGAATGGTTGCTGTGCCCACCGGTGGTCGCCATTGGCGGTGACGGCGCCATGTACGACATCGGCTTCCAGAACCTGTCGCGGGCGCTGATGTCGGAAATGCCGGTCAAGGTGCTGGTACTGGATACCCAGGTCTATTCCAACACCGGCGGCCAGGCCTGCACCTCGGGATTCACCGGCCAGGTCTCGGACATGGCGGGCTTCGGCAAGGTATGGAAGGGCAAAGCGGAGATCCGCAAGGAAATCGGGCTGATTGGCATGGCCCACCGCAACGCCTATGTGATGCAGGGGTCGATCGCCAATATTACGCATCTACTGGAAGGCTATATTGAAGGACTGAACAGTCAGCGGCCGACCCTGTTCAATATCTATGCGGCCTGCCAGCCGGAACACGGCATCGGTGATGACGCCTCCGAACACCAGAACAGGCTGGCCGTGGAATCACGCGCCTACCCGCTGTTTCGCTTCGACCCGGATGCCGGTAGCAGCTTCGTTGACTGCTGCAATCTAGAGGGCAACCCGGCCATCGATGACGACTGGCCGAGCTACACCCTGGATCATCTGGACGAACAGGGTAATCCGGCAAAACTGGATCTGCCCATGACATTTGCCGATTTTGCCGTCACCGAGGCCCGCTTCCGCAAGCATTTCCGCAAGGCCCCGCCGGAGACCTGGAACGACAACATGCTGCCGCTGCACGAGTTCCTGCAACTCGATGAGGCTGACCGCGAAGACCGCTATCCCTACATCTGGGGCGTGGACAGCAAGAACCGGCTAATGCGGGTCATGGTCTCCGCCGAACTGGTACGCGCCTGCGAGGACCGGCGCAGCTACTGGCGGCAACTCAAGTCGATGGCCGGTATTGACAAGGTGGTTGACGAGGACGCGATTGCCAACCAGGCGCGGGCGGAAGTGGCGCAGCAACTCAGCGCCAGCCTGCTGGCCCTGGTCACATCGGGGAATGCTGCCGGGTTGCCGGGTACCAGCGCCGGCCTGCCGGCCAGTGATACCACGGCTGCCACAGCGCCACCGACGGCTGACTACGAACCGCTCTGGATCGACACGCCGGAGTGTCAGGCCTGCGATGAATGCACCAAAATCAACTCGAAGATCTTTGTCTACAACGAAGAGAAAAAAGCCACTGTTGCCGATCCCAGGGGCGGGCCTTACAAGGACATTGTTCGTGCCGCTGAAAAATGTACCGCCGAGTGCATCCATCCGGGCACCCCGTTTAATGCAAATGAAAAAGACCTGGCGCGATTGATCAAGCGGGCGGAAAAATACCAGTGAGCGCAATACCGGGAATCACCGCCAGACACAGGGACAGGCGCCAGGCATGAAGTTGCTGCAGCTGTTCCGGCGCAATACCTTCGAACACGGTATTCATCCCGCGCAACACAAGGAGCTGACCAGCCGGCTGCCAATCCGCCGGCTGCCGTTTGCGCCGCAATTGATCGTGCCACTCTCCCAGCATGGCGGCGCCCCGGCGGTTGCACTGGTCAAGCCCGGCCAGGAGGTCGTCAGGGGTGAACCCATTGCCAGGGCGGACGGTTTTGTCTCGGTACCGATGCACGCACCGGCAACCGGCAGGGTCGAGGCCATCCAGCTCATGCCCACTGCGCGGGGTCCGAAGACCGAGGCCGTCATTCTGCAGGTCTACGAAGGCTCCAGCCAGGAGGTGCTGTATGACGCACCCTGCAACATCGACACCCTGTCAACGGACGCAATCATTCAGGCCGTCCAGGATTCCGGCATGGTGGGACTCGGCGGTGCTGCGTTCCCGACACACGTCAAGATGAAACCCCCGCCGGAACACACCGTTGATACCCTGGTCGTTAATGGTTGCGAATGTGAGCCCTACCTGACCTGTGACCACCGGCTAATGCTGGAACAGACCGATGCACTGCTGGCCGGCATTCACATCGTAATGCGCGCCCTGGGTGTCAAGCGCGCCATGATCGGCGTGGAAGACAACAAGCCCGATGCCATCGCGGCCATCGCCGAGCGGCTGCCTGCAAACGGCCCGATCAGCGTGCAGGCGGTGCAGACAAAATACCCGCAGGGTGCCGAAAAGATGTTGATACAGAGCCTGCTTGGACGGCGCGTACCAGCCGCTGCATTTCCCTCGGCGGTGGGCGTCAGCGTATTCAACGTCGGCACCCTCGCACAGATCGGTGCGCTGCTGCCGCGGGGGCATGGCGTGATCGAACGGGTGGTCACCGTCACCGGGCCCGGTGTTAAAAGGCCGGGCAACTATCTGGTACCTGTGGGTACCCCGGTACGCTTTCTGCTGGAGTTTGCCGGCTCGACACCCAGGGCATATGAGCTCATCCTCGGCGGCCCCATGATGGGCATGTCGGTGGCGTCCCTGGATGTACCGGTGACCAAGGCCGTCTCGGGCATGGTGGTACTCGAGGCTTCCGATGCCGGTCTGGATGAATGCAAGGTCCAGCCCTGTATCCGCTGCGCCTGGTGTGTCGAGGCCTGCCCCATGCACCTCAACCCGTCCACGCTGGGACTGCTGGCCGCCAAACGTGAATACGAAGTCATGGCGGACAGCTTTCATCTCAACGACTGTTTTGAATGCGGCTGCTGCAGTTACGTCTGCCCGGCCAACATTCCGCTGGTGCAGTACTTCCGTATCGCCAAGGCCATCAACCGGGAACAGGCGGCATGAACGACAGCCAGCTAAAAATTGAGCTGCGCACCTCGCCACACCTGAAACAGGCGGTGACGGTCGCGCAGATTATGCGCAATGTGGTGTACGCCTTGCTTCCTGTGTGCGCCTTTGCCGTCTACGCCTTTGGCATCAGCGTGCTGGCGCTGTTGCTGGTGACCACCCTGAGCTGTGTACTCAGCGAGTCGCTGTTCTGCCGACTCGCCGGCAGGCCCACGACAGTGAACGACGGGAGTATCGTCATCACCGGACTGCTGCTGGGCCTGACCCTGCCCCCGGGTTTCCCGCTGTGGATGGCCGCTGTTGCCGGTTTTGTCGCCGTAGGCCTTGGCAAGGCGCTGTTCGGTGGACTGGGGTATAACGTGATGAATCCGGCACTGGTGGGTCGCGCCTTTGTGCAAGCCGCCTTCCCTGTCGCCATCACGACCTGGACACCGGCCTTCGCGGCTGGCCGCTTCAGTCAATTCATTCCGTCCACCCTGACACTGCCCTTCATGCAGCCGGTAGATATCAGCGCCTGGCTCAAGCAGACACAGGTCGATGCCTTCAGCGGCGCCACCCCGCTGGCATTACAGAAATTCGAGCAGCTCACCACCAGCGCCAGTGATCTGTTCACCGGCATGACCGCCGGCTCGGCGGGTGAAACATCCGCCCTGGTCATCCTCGCCGGGGGCCTGTATCTCGCTGCCCGGCGCATGCTGGACTGGCGCATCCCGGTCGGCGTGTTGCTGGGCGCCGTACTGACCAGCCTGCCCTTCTGGCTGCTGGATGCGGCGCGCTACCCGGACCCGTTGTTTGTCCTGTTTTCCGGCGGACTCATGCTCGGTGCGGTGTTCATGGCCAGTGACATGGTGGCCTCGCCGGTCACACCGCGCGGGGTGTGGATCTACAGCCTGTTCATTGGTGTGCTGACCGTGATCATCCGCCTGTTCGGGGGACTCACCGAGGGTGTGATGTATGCCATCCTGCTCGGCAATGCGCTTTCACCCCTGATCGCCACGATTACCCAGCCGCGAGTGTTTGGTGCCAACAGCAAGGAACCTCGGGCATGAACGGGCAAGGCATCGCCACCACCTCCAGTGTTGCCATGCTGCGTACCCTGAGCCTGGTCGCAGGGATATCCGGCCTGCTGGTGGTGCTGGCGTACCAGCTCAGCATGCCGCTGATCGCGGAGAACAAGCGCATCGCCATTGAACGCGCCCTGTTCAAGGTGATCCCGGGGGCGGTTTCCCGCCGTAACTTCAGGGTCACCGAACGCGGTATCGTCCCGGCAGCGGAGGGTGTGACTGACGGACCCCTGATCTACGCCGGCTATGATGATCAGGGCCGCTTAAGCGGTATCGCCCTCGAAGCCGCCGCCCAGGGTTACCAGGACGTCATCCGCCTGCTCTACAGCGTCGATCCTGCCTGCCAGTGCATCCGTGGTATCGAAGTGCTGAAGATGGCAGAGACCCCGGGGATCGGTGACAAGATTGCAAAGGATCCCGCCTTTCTGGAGAACTTCAGCGCGCTGGATGTCCGCCTGAACAGCGCGGGCAGTGGCCTGGCACATGACATCGTCATGGTAAAACACGGGACTAAATCGGAACCCTGGCAAATCGACGCCATCTCGGGAGCGACCATCTCCTCCAGGGCCGTTGCGCGCATGCTCAATGACAGTGCCCGGCAACTGCTGCCACAAATCTTCCCCCATATTGATCAACTACAGGATAGCAACCGGGGGACACCATGAGCCTGCCGAACCAGGAAGAACAAGTCAGCATGGATACCTTCTTGCGCGGACTGTGGGAAGAGAATCCGGTATTCGTAATGCTGCTGGGCATGTGCCCGGTGCTGGCGGTGAGCAATTCCGCCATTAACGCGCTGGCCATGGGACTGGCCACGACCTTTGTACTGCTCTGTTCCAGCAGCCTGGTGTCGTTGCTGCGCAAGCTGATTCCCAAACAGGTACGCATCGCCACCTACATTGTCATCATCGCCACCTTCGTCACCATTGTGGACTACGCCATCCAGGCCATCAGCCTGGAACTCTACAATGCCCTGGGCGCATTCATCCAGTTGATCGTGGTCAACTGCGTGATCCTTGGACGGGCCGAGGCCTATGCATCAAAACAGCGTCTTGGCGCCACCGTCATCAACAGCCTGGGCATGGGCGCCGGTTTCACTATCGCCCTGCTGTGTCTCGGTACCGTGCGTGAAATCCTCGGGGCCGGCAGCCTGTTCGGCTATTCGCTGTTTGCGGAAAACTTCCAGCCCTGGGTGGTGATGATCCTGCCACCCGGGGGATTCTTCGTGCTCGGCGGCTGGCTGCTGGCATTCAACTGGTACCGGCAGCGGCGCGCACGCAAGCTGCTGGAACAACAGGGAGCAACGGCCCATGGCAGCTGATTCCCTGATCTTCATCTTCCTGAACGCGGCGGTCATCAACAACTTTGTACTCGCCCTGTTCCTCGGCATCTGCCCCTTCCTGGGCGTCTCGGCCAAACGCGAGACCGCCTGGAACATGGGTCTGGCGGTCATGTTTGTCATGCTCGTGAGCTCGATCAGCGCCTACGGCATCAACTGGTTGCTGGAGCGTTTCGAAATCGAGTTTCTGCGGCTGATCTGCTATATCGCCGTCATCGCGTCCGCGGTGCAACTGGTGGAGATGGCGATGAAGAAATTCAGTCCGGCACTGTTCCGGGCACTGGGTATCTTTCTGCCGCTGATCACCACCAATTGTGCCATTCTCGGTGTCGCCCTGTTCCAGACCTTTCGTGAATACAATTTTCTGCAATGCCTGGCCTTCAGTCTCGGGGCCGGCGTTGGCTTTACCCTGGCGCTGCTGCTGATGGCCGGCCTGCGCGAGCGACTGGAACTGGCCAGTGTACCCAGCGTCAGCCAGGGTGCTGCCCTGACCCTGATGCTGGCGGGCCTGCTGTCACTGGCGTTCATGGGATTTGCGGGCCTGGGAGGCCAACATGCTTGACTATCTGCTGGCCGCAGCATTGATATTGCTGCTACTGGTGGGCTGGATCCTGGTCCAGCAGGCGGCACGCAACTACGCCACCCGCCACCCCGAATTCGGCCCGGCAAAAGAGGAAGGCAGTGGTTGCGGGAAGGGCTGTACATGTAACAACGGTCGCTGTAGCCGCAACCGGCATTGCCACTGACTGTTTATGAATACCACCTGGAGGACGACACCATGACGCAACTGAGTGACTATGATACCAGTCGTTCGTGCGAAGCCGTGGTTAAGGAAAATCACCGCATCACCCCCAAGGACACCGCCGAGGTCCGCAGCATCCGGCTGACCGTTCCCCACGCCCGTTTTGCCTTTGTTGAAGGCCAGAATATCGGCTTCACGGTACCCGGCGCACAGGCCTATGGCCATGCAGGACACTTTCGGCTGTATACCATCGCCAACACACCCCAACCGGAAACCGCCGGCGATATCGATATCGAACTGTGCGTGCGCCGCTGCTTCTATATCGACGAAGTCAGCGGTGAAGAGTACCCGGGACTGGCTTCCAACACCCTCTGTGATTTACAACCCGGGGATAAAATCGACATCACCGGCCCCTATGGTGACGCCTTTTGCATACCCGATGACAGCGCTGCCAATCTGCTGATGATCGGCACCGGCACCGGCATTGCACCGTTCCGGGCCTTCATTCAGCACATCTACGACAAGCAGGCGAACTGGCAGGGCAAGGTACGGCTTTTCTATGGCGCACGCTCGGGCACCGAGAAACTGTATCAGAACGATATCAGGAACGATCTCGCCAATTATTATGACCAGGAGACATTCCAGGCATTCGAAGGCCTCAGCCACCGCCCCTGGATGGACAGAGAGGACACCGGCCTCAGCAATGTACTGGAAGACAACGCAGTGGAAATCTGGGAGCTGATGCAGGACCCCGGGACCCACGTTTACCTCGCCGGCCTGCCGAAAACGGCACAGGACTTTTACAAGGTTATGGCAAAGATAGCCGGTTCGGAGGCTCGCTGGCGCTGGATGCGGGAGGAAATGATCGAGCAGCAGCGCTGGTCGGAACTGCTCTATAGTTAATACCGGCGATGCAACCATCCCTGCAGAACCACCCCGGACATACGACACACTGCAGGAAGCTGAAGATGCTTTTTATGATGCACTGGAGGAAGGCGACCTGAGTCAACTGCTTGCCGTTTGGGCGGAATCCAATGACATCTGCTGTCTGCTACCCATGTACCCTATGATCCAGGGCCGCCAGGACGTGGCGGATGTATTTGCCCGGCTGTTCTCAGGGGGGCACGGCGTAGCACTGGCCATCGCACATTTCGGCTGGACACAAACGGATGAAATCGGACATTCAGGAATAACTTGTGATCTGTGTCCCACTAATACGATTCTGCCGCAAACGTCGAAAACAACCCGGTGCTAAAAGCTGCTGAGCGAAACGGTGCAGCCTTTGGTAGTCCGTGTTAATACCTTGTAAACACTTTGATTACGACTCGATTCCAGTTCCCGGGATCATCTCCTTCAGCGTCGATATCGGCCACAACATACCCTTCCCGGGAGTATTGCGAACGGTGAAAATGCTGCAACTCAAGACTTTCACATTCTGCAAGCCGTGCATTCATGCGTCTGCTTGATTGTCTTGTTAATTTCTTAGTACGCACCTTGTGAGTACGTTAGCTCATAGCTATGGGAATAAACCTCAAATATCAAGCCAAATGGATCTTCAACATAAACCATTCGGTAGGGTTTTTCTCCAGGATAGTATTCTCGAATAGGCATTCGCTGTTTGCCGCCATGCGCTACGATTTTTTCTACAAGGCCCTCTACATCAGGGTCCTGGACACAGAAATGGAATGTGCTAGTTTTCCAATATTCAAAGTCTTTGGGGCTTTCATTGTTTTTG
>Ga0316187_10000205_pt1 | contig 42369 bp, 34 predicted proteins | sample CroRivburrow1_MG_FD_204927 | JGI IMG/M metagenome (GOLD analysis project Ga0316187, IMG submission 204927) | Coastal sediment microbial communities from Maine, United States - Cross River worm burrow 1 | ecosystem: Environmental > Aquatic > Marine > Coastal > Sediment | place: USA: Maine...
GCCGGAGGCAAAGCCATCCCCCAGCCAGAAGCCATACTCTTCAGCAACTCCATTGGCGATATCTGAGAAGGATGCGGTACCCTTATCTGCCGCCACGACCAAGTAGGTATCATCACCATCGTAACGCACCAGTTGGGGTGGGGTGACTACTTCGCCATCGATCAGGTTGTCGGTTAGATCCAACATGCCACTGATAAAGGTGCGGTAGCAGCGCACCACCTCTTCCTGAATGAGGTCGCGATTTTGACTCTCTGGCAGGCGCTTGGGTACAAAGCCACCTTTGGCGCCAACCGGTACAATTACCGCATTTTTTACCATCTGCGCCTTCATCAGCCCCAGTATCTCAGTGCGGAAATCCTCGCGCCGGTCTGACCAGCGCAGGCCGCCACGGGCGACTGGCCCACCCCGCAGATGTACCCCCTCCACGGTGGGAGAGTAGACAAAGATCTCGAACATGGGCCTGGGCAGAGGCAGGTCTGGCACTTTGGTGGGGTCTAATTTGAATGAGAGGTAGGATTTGCTGTTTCCATCGCCATCCAGTTGAAAGTAATTTGTGCGTAGCATGGCCTGGATGACTGCCAGGTAGCGGCGCAGGATGCGATCCTGATCCAGATTGGAGACAGCATCAAATGCGCTCTCGATGCGGTTGGTCAGCTTCTCAATCGTTTTAGCCATATCATGGCGTGGATTTGGATCAAAACGGGCAAGAAAAAGGCTGGTCAACAGACCTGCAATATGTGGGTTATGAGCCAGGGTGTTGGCCATGTAGGTCTGGCTGAAAGGCGCCTGGGTCTGCAGAAGATATTTACAGATAGCCCGCAGCACCACTACCGGTCGCCAAGCCAGACTGGCAGCAAGCACCAGACGGTTGAAACCATCATTTTCAATCTCGCCAGAGCAGATATGGGCAAAGGCATTCTGGAAGTTCTCCTTGACTGCCAGTACCTCCACTTCAATGCCCTGGCTGGCCATCATATCGAAATCCAGGATCCAGTAGGGGGCGCCACTGGCTGATTCGATGGTGTAGGGGCGTGCGCCAAGCACTCGTAGGCCCATCCGCTCCAGCATAGGCAGGACATCTGACAGTGCCATTGGGCGGCAGCGGCCATAGACCTTGAAACGCAGCAGATCATCGCTCCCTTCTATCGGACGATAGAGGTGGGTGCCTAGCTGGCCATCGCTGCTGATCTCCTCCAGGTACTGGATATCCAGTACTGCTGCCCTCGGTGTAAAGTCATCTTTATAGGCGGCAGGAAAGGCCTGCCCATACTTGTGGGCCAGCTGCAGACCATGGCCTTCGCCATAATGCTCTCGCAGGGTATTATGTAGTTCATCATTCCAGGAGAGCATGGCCTCTGCCAGACGGGCTTCCAGTTCGGAACTGTCATATTCCGGAACCTCGCCCGGCTGGGTATGCACAATGAAATGTACACGGGCAAACATTGAGGTGGAGAACTGCACCTCAAACTCAGCACCCTGACCATTCAGTGCCTGCAGTAGAATATCCTGAATCTGTAGCCGCAGCTCAGTGTTGTAGTGGTCTCTTGGGACATAGACAAAGGCGCTGATAAAACGGCCGAATAGGTCGCGGCGCAAAAACAGGCTCAAACGGTGTCGCTCCTGCACCTGCAGGATGCCAACCGAAATCTCCAGTAGCTCCTCCTCGCTGATCTGGAACATCTCATCCCGTGGGAAGGTGGTCAGGATATGCTGCATGGCTTTGCCGCCATGGCTGTTGCGTCGCAGCTTCGCCTGTTGCATTACGTGTTCCACCTTACGCCGAAGGATGGGAATCTCACTCAGCAGGGTGTTGTAGACGGTGGAGCCATAGAGACCGACAAAACGCCACTCACCGATCACTTCACCACTATCATCAAAACGTTTAATACCCAGATAATCCAGATGCGCCGGCCGATGCACCGGTGATTTTGCAGTGGATTTGGTGATGATCAACAGGTTGCGGGCGCGTGCCTTGCGGCGCATGGGTGGTGGAATATGGGCAAAGCTCTGGGAGACATGATCGGCCTGAGTGCCGCGAAAGATCCCCAGACCGGATCCTTTGACGACACGCAGTGCATCCTGCCCCCCCTCTTTCACCAGGTCATAGGCGCGAAACCCAATGAAGGTAAAGTGGTTGTCCTCCAGCCAGCGTAAGAAGGCCAGCACCTCTGTTTTCTCTTCATCCGGTATGGGTAGCGGCTGTGCTTCCAGGGTGGCAATCACCTGGTTGATTTGAGTGCAGAGTGGTTTCCAATCTTCCACTACCAGGCGTATATCATTCAGGGTGTGCTCAAACCCGGTATGTAGTGTTGCCAGCTCCTCAGGTTCAGTCTGGCGATCCACTTCAAAACGCATGACCGCCTCACTGGTGTAGCCTTCTGCTTCGGTGTCGGGTGATTCAACAGCCACAATGTGGTTTGTATCATCACGCTTTACCTTTATTACGGGGTGCAGGGTGACGTGGATGGTAATCCCCTGCCGCACAAGATACATATTTAGCGAGTCAACCAGAAACGGCATATCATCGGTAACAACCTCGATAACCGTATGTGGGGACTGCCAGCTATGCTCTTCATAGACTGGGTTATAGACGCGGATAAGCGCGGTATTGGGTTTGCGATGCCCCGCCAGATGCCAATGACTCAGCAGACTGCCATAAAGGTCTTCAAGTGGTACACCCAGTACATCCTCTGCAGCACTGCGAGCATAGTAGAGTGTGGCAAAGTTGATGACGGGGTCTATTTCATGCTTGGGAAGACGCTCCCGAAGCAGCTCGACAAGACGATCAATAACGGCCTCTTTTTCCCGCGTATGTGCTGCTGCCATACTTCCCCCTTCTCATTATCAGCGATGGCGGCTGAAAATATTGTCTTGTTATACCTTAAGAAGTTTAGCTAAAGAATTGTACTTATAGAAAAAATAATTACTCAGGGTACTGGAGATAGAATTTAGATGCTGTGTCCTCGCCCCGATTTAATAACTTAATCTGAGGAAATAATAACGAAAAGGGTGCAAGCTTTTGGGCCTATCCTGGCTGGGATTTATCGTCGTAGTGTGGCTCATGCAGAGCATATTATTAGCATACTGCAGGGGCTTTTATCCAAATTTAACCCCTGTGATCTGCAGGTGCTTTCCTGAAATAGTCCAGCCAAATGCCGCTCAGTAGCCAGGCATAGGCGAAGGTTCCAAAAAAGATGAGCACGAAGGTGATGAGAATATCGGTAGTGCTGCCATTGAGTGAGAAGGCAGGGATATAGCCAAAGAGGAAAGGTGCCAGGTAGAGGAATTTTGCAAACCGGAAGGCGGTAAACGCGGTCCTCCACATGTTAGCCTTGGCGATAGTGGCGCCGGCAAAGGCGGCGATGCAGACAGGTGGAGTGATGTTGGAGTCTTGAGAGAGCCAGTAGACAATCATATGGGCGGCGATCTCATTGACTCCGAGATGAGTCAGGGCCGGCACTGCCACCACGGCGGTAATGAGATAGGCTGCAGTAACTGGGACACCCATGCCGAGTACCAGTGATGCAAGGGCGATCAGTAGAATGGTGAGGAAGAGTCGGCCATCGGCCAGTTCGATGACGATATCGGCAAAGGTGAGCACCAGGCCGCTGTATGTAAGTACACCAATGATGATGCCGATAACTCCCACCGTAGCACCAATTTTCAAGCTGCTCTCTGCTCCGGCGCGGGAGGCTTCGAGAAACTCTCGTGGTTTGATGCGGGTATCCTTTCGAAACCAGCTGATGATCAGGCAGCTGATCAGGCCGAGGATGGCGGAGTAGCCGGGTGAGTAGCCTGCAAGCATCAGAATGGTAATGACCACTAATGGTAGGGTGTAGAACCACTCTTTTTTGAAAATCTCTTTGGCGCTGACCTTGCTTCTTTCACCGACAATGTTGTGCCGCTTGGCCTCGAAATGGACCATGACAAAGACACTGAAGAAATACATCAGAGCAGGGAAGAGGGCGACCAGCATGATGTGTGAATAGGCCATGCCAGTCAGCTCGGCCATGATGAAGCCACCAGCCCCCATGATGGGAGGCATGAACATGCCACCAATAGAGGCAGCGGGTTCGATGGCGCCAGCGACATGCGGTTTAAAACCGGCTCTTTTCATCATCGGAATCGTGAAGGAGCCGGTCGAAACGGTGTTGGCGATGGCGCTGCCGGAGATGGAACCGAACAAGCCGCTGGCGATAACGGCCACCTTACCTGGTCCGCCAATTTTGTGCCCCACCGCTGCGAGTGGAAAGTCGATGAAAAAGCGTTGAGCGCCACACTTCTCCAGAAAGGCCCCAAAGATAACGAACAGCAGGATATAGGTGGCGAGTACGTTGGCCATGATGCCGAAGACACCGTCGCTCTTGTAGAAGATGCTGGTGCAGAGTTCGGGAAAGGTGTCGCCAGCGTGAGAGATCAACTCCGGTGCATATTCACCATAGACACCATACAGCAGCATAACTGCGCCGATAATGACAAATACAGTGCCCACCACACGTCGCGCCAGTTCGATGCCCAGCAGAACGCCGATCATGGCGATGATATGGTCCAGCTCTGTCTCTGCACCTGCGCGGTAGTTGATCGCTTCGAAATTGAGAATCCAGTAACCAATCGAGCCGATGGAGAGCAGGATCAGCAGATAGTCGATAATGCGCCCAATCAATGATTTTGATTGGTAGATCAGGAATACCAGGATGTAGGTGATAATGACGTAGATGCCACGGTGATACTGGGTGGCGGCAGGTTCCAGTACAGCAGAATAGGAGTAGAAAAGGACCAGGAATAGCGCCAGACCATCGAAGATGATCTGCTCTATCTTATTCAGGTTTTCAAACTTCATGCTTGGCTCTGAATCCTTTGTCCCCTATTTTCCAATTGGTAATGCAATCAAAGCAGTCCCTTCTCTTTCCAAAATTTGATGGCCCCCGGATGCATCGGTGTAACAATGCCATTAATACCGGTTTGCAGGCTCATCTCTTTGAAGGTCTTCTTTTGCTTACGCATGTGGGCCAGCCCCTCATCGGTATAGATTGTTGATAGAAGCTTATATACCGTCTCCGCTGGCACCTTGGCGTTGGCTACCCAGAGTGCTGAGTCCTGAAATGATGGGGTGTCTTCTGTAACGCCACGGTAGGTGTTGGCGGGTACAGAGAGCTTTGAAAAGTAGGGATAGGTTTCGTAAAAGTTGCTTGCCTCGGCATCTTTGTCCAGGTCGATCAGTTCAATATCATTGGTCTGTGCCGCCATGATTGCAGCCCCACTGGGAAAGGCAGTGAAGAGCCAGAAGGCGTCCAGCTGCTTATTGCCGAATGCCTGTGCAGCGTCGTTGTACCCCATGGCATTGCGTTTGACCTTGTCCCAAATCCCCAGGTGGGTAAAAAACAGCTCACAGTTGGCAAAGGCGCCTGAGCCGGCATTACCCACCCCAACCTTTTTGCCGACCAGATCCTTGGCGCTCTTGATGCCAGAGCTTTTACGCACTACCAATTGGGCCGGTGCGCCATAAAGGTAGGATACGGCCAGTACATCATTATATTGCCTAGTGTCGTTCTTCAGCTTGCCGTTTTTGCCAAGATAAAGATGCCCGGAATAGACCACGCCAAAATGAGATCGCCCTTTGTTGACCTTGCGTAGATTCTCCAGTGAACCGGCCGAGGATTGCGCCTTGAGTTTGAACTCTTTGGATGCCTTGATTGGGCCATAGACCTGGATTGCATTGGCGACCACCTGGAAGGTGCCGCCCGCTGGCCCACCGCTGAAAACAAGGCGTTTGGCTGCAAGGAGCGTGCTGGGCAGCAGGAGTAACAGAACAAGCAATGCAATGCTGCCAAGGAGTGGTGCTTGATATTTCATATTCATGATTTGTTCTTCCTTTTGCATCGTGTCATAGGGGCGGGAGCGTACATTAATGGTCTCAATCAAAGCTTTTGTTTTTCTATCAGTAAATGTTATCACCAAGGGGGATAGGAATCATTGTCCCCCACCACCTCACACTAAGGAAGCCTCTTCGCATAACACTCATTTGTGAGACTTTTGTGAAATTATTAGCCTAGAGTGTTGCTATTGGCATCTGTTGGAGAAGTACATAATGAGCCAAATCAATGGTACCTGCTCGATCAGTTCAGCTCAGGCTCTATTTGAGCAGCATATGGAACGATTACAACAGCAGCGACTGGAAGAAGGTCGAGATAACCAAGCCGTGAACCAATTTCAGGCTGCTGAACTTAATCCTGAAACCGGAGTGAAGCATGTGGTGGAGGTTGGCAAAGGGGCCTTTATAGATTTTTATGTATGAACTAGTTGCTCACTGTGAAAAAACTACAGGCAAATAAAATGTAGTCGCTCAGACTTTATCAGACAGACGCTATAAGATTCGGCACAGCAATATTCTTGGCAAAAGCAGACATTGTCGCTGTTAGTGCCGATCCCCTAGTTTGACACAGGAACTATTTGGTGCGGACATTCGTTTGGCTGGAGTCCAGCGAAAGCGAACCTACGCTGCTAGCTACAGGGGCGGCATTTTGCCCCATAAGCAGCCATTTATCTTTGTACATACAATTTCACAGTGGCAATGATTTTGATTTGTTTGAATTTAGTATCCTAAAAAACCACTTCCAAACTCCCACATCTTGGCCTACTAAACACAACTGCGGATAGAAATTTTAAAATCACCAAAAGCATCAAGCCAAGTGACATAAGAAAAAGCGTGCCAGGTTCTGGAACATGTACAGCATACCCAAGTCTTTTCAGCTCCTTATAATCTGCGATATTGTCGTGACGCCGCATACCTATTCCCCATCCGCCATCAGCAACAGATCGGTTATCCATAATCCCCGGGGTCCAAGTTGGATGGGCGTCATAGAAGGATTTCTCTTGATGTTCCAAACCTAACATATGGCCAATCTCATGCTTTGCAACAGTCAATAGATCCCATTCAGTATTTGATAAGCCATTCTCACTTAAGCCCACATGCCAAGATAGTGTGGAATTAAAATAAATTTCATTCTTGGGGTATTCGGATGGCAACCCAAAATCCAGTGTCGGCGCATAAGCAAAAGCTACAGCATCAATACCAAGAGCTCCACTCGTTCCAAAGAAATCACTATCCTCCCACCGAAGTGTAATATTGGCGGCTGAAGATGCTTCCTCAAAACATATATTACAGAGTACACGATCCCATTCAGCGAAAGCTTCTTTAATTACAGTCTTTTCACCAGCTGCCCATGCCTTGGAAGGATGTGGATTACTACCCGGTGGATTGGGTGGATCGATAAACTGAAAAGTGATTGGCGAGCCAACCCAGTGACCACCACTTCCCCATGTTCCCTGAAACACTGCAGTAGCAAGTACTACTTGAGGTGAAACAAAAAATATCGTAATTAAAATAACGGCGAATCTCATAATCCACAAATTTGATTTGGGAGCCTGAATAATTTGAATATTCTTCATGGTATTGTCTCCTTAGGATTGCTGTTGCGCCTTACTTGATAAAGATCGGTTTATCATCTATCTCAACAATAAAATGATGATGATTAGTCAGCTTATTGTGTGCAAATTTGATATGTACCCAGCTTTCTTTATCTACATCAATAACGGCCCGGTGGTTGACTGGAATCTGAGTTTCTTCAAGGGCAAGTGTATGTGGGCCGAAAGAAACATCGTATGAGAACTGTTTATAGAAGTGCTGAGATTGCACCGGCATGGTTTCCATGAAAACGCGTTTTCCATCAAGCTCAATGACTAGGCGCGCATTCTTGTGCTCTAAGCTTTGATTGGAAATCATAAAGTTCAATCTGGTAGATTTCCCACCTGAAGACACAGTAGTCGCAGATATTGTTCCAATGATCAATCCCCCAATCACAAAAAAAATAGTCTTCATAGTTACATTCCTACACGAAGCAAATCAATATGGTAATGTGAATTTATTGAAGTGAGACTCAATTGCTATTTCCTGCAAATAGGAAAAGTCACAACAACCAGGTGAGCCAGGGAGATTGGTGTTAAATATAACTAATCCATAGCCTCCTAACGAAGCGAAGCTATTTATTAAAAAAATGAATGGATAAAGGTTTACAACACAACCCAGAGGACTTGATTCATGACAAGACTGGATCATTAACTGAGCTAAAAGGACAGAACCCATAATCAACATTTCTAGTTGACATTTTATTTCCTAATGGAAAGCAGACTACTCCCGGTGGAATTCATGTGAATTGATTTAAATCAACCCACATGCCGAGCCATTTTGGATGTGATTTAACAGCTTCGTTTGTATAAATACTAGATATGGTCTGAATCGCCCAAAATTAATGGGCGGCCTCATTCCCGAGCTGCCCATTTTTCTACTGGTAAGAGCGCACCCCAAATGTCCGCTTTGGTGGATTCCAGGAAGACCAATCAGAACCTAAAAATGTCGGCTCTGTGTATGGAGCGGAAACCAGCAAGAATTTGACCAATTCCCCTTCGTGGCCAAGGAGGAGTGATAGAGCAATGCCTGCTTTTGGGGAGTTCGAGAAGAGCTGACAATGACTGTCCAGTCAAGTCTGGGCCACTACAAATAAAAAGGGGGCGTTTCCGCCCCCTTGTTTTTATCAGCGTTTTTTACGCGCTGTTTTTTTCTTAGCCACTTTTTTCTTGGTGGCTTTCTTTTTTGCCGCGGGCTTTTTCCCGACCGCTTTTCTCCTCGGCGCTTCTTTCTTTGCTGTAGCCTTTTTCTTAGCCGCCACCTTCTTCTTAGCGACCTTCTTCTTAGTGACCTTCTTTTTGGCTTGCGCCTTTTTCTTGGCCGCTACCTTCTTCTTAGTGACCTTCTTTTTGGCTTGAGTCTTTTTCTTAGCCACTACCTTCTTCTTAGCGACCTTCTTTTTGGCTTGAGTCTTTTTCTTGGTCGCTACCTTCTTCTTAGCGACCTTCTTTTTGGCTTGCGCCTTTTTCTTAGCCGCTACCTTCTTCTTGGCGACCTTCTTTTTGGCTTGCGCCTTTTTCTTGGCCGCTACCTTCTTCTTAGCGACCTTCTTTTTGGCTTGCGCCTTTTTCTTGGCCGCTACCTTCTTCTTAGCGACCTTCTTTTTGGCTTGCGCCTTTTTCTTAGCCACTACCTTCTTCTTAGCGACCTTCTTTTTGGTAGGGGCTTTCTTCTTGGTGGTGGATGCTTTTTTCTTTACAGCCTTCTTTTTAGCGGCAACCTTTTTCTTCACTGTTTTCTTCTTTACGGATTTCTTTTTTGGTGCTGCTTTTTTTACCTGCTCATCCGGCGCTGTTTCTGGTTTGGCCTCTACAGCAGCAGGTTGCTCCTGATTGGGGGCTTCTGCTGCTTCGGGTTGCGCTTTGTTGGCAACCTCATCAAGGATGTTGCAGGCAGCATTGAAGATATCATCAATATCACCAGTGCCTTGGATCTGTCCCAGCTTATCAACCACTTGGTAGTACTCAACCAATGGGGCAGTTTGCTGTTTATAGACCTTCAGGCGGTTATCGATGGTGACTTCATTATCGTCACTGCGTTGGTGAAGCTGGCCGCCACATTTGTCACAGACGCCTTCCACCGTTGGTGGGTTGGTGTACATGTTGTACATCTGGCTGCAGGACTCACAGGTGCGCCGGCCTTCCAGCCGTTGCATGATGATGTCGGGATCCACGTCGATGAGCAGTGAGAGGTCTAATGGCTGGCCGAGCTTATTGAGCATTGCATCCAGTGCCACAGCCTGGGCGGTATTGCGTGGAAAGCCATCCAGTATGTAGCCGTTTTTAACATCAGGCTGGCTGAGTCGATCCTGGATCATGCCCAGTACGATCGCGTCGGAGACAAGATGGCCTTCGTCCATGGCCTGTTTGGCCTGGATACCAAGAGGGGTTTTTGCCGCTACGGCTTCCCTTAGCAGATCCCCTGTTGAGAGTTGAGGGATTCCGTACCGTTGAACCAGCTTTTTTGCCTGTGTTCCTTTTCCAGAACCTGGCGCACCCAATAGGACAATTCTCATGGCTTTTTATGCCTCTCAGATATTCTTGGTTATTTCCAGTTACAGCTAACTATTGACCATGCATCATACGCATTAGTGAGTATTTAACAACGGCCCCTTTTAATTATGCGTAACCTACTCCCACTCATTGTATGAAGTCAATGCGGTTTTTAAGGTTAATGATCATAATTCCTTGGTAACAAACAGCCGTTAAGCTATCCTCTATCCAAACTTATTTAAACCACTCATCACAACCACTAGAAATCATCGGAATCAGGATTATGACAATGAAAAATGCCTTTTATGCTCAGTCCGGCGGCGTGACCGCTGTCATCAATGCCTCTGCCTGTGGTGTGATAGAAACCGCACGTAAACACGCCGATAAAATTGGCAATGTCTATGCTGGTCGTAACGGCATCATCGGTGCATTGACTGAAGATCTAATTGATACCTCTCAAGAGTCAGATGAGGCTATTGCCGCACTCTGTTCAACCCCATCAGGGGCCTTTGGCTCCTGCCGCTATAAACTAAAAAGCCTGGAAGAGAATCAACGTGAGTATGAGCGTCTGATTGAGGTCTTTAAGGCACATAACATTGGCTACTTCTTTTATAACGGTGGTGGTGACTCTGCCGACACTTGTCACAAGATTTCACAGCTCTCTGAGAAGATGGGCTTTCCGATTCAGGCGATTCATGTGCCAAAGACCGTGGATAACGATCTGCCCATCACTGATAACTGTCCTGGTTTTGGATCGGTAGCAAAGTACATTGCAGTATCAACGCGTGAAGCGAGCTTTGATGTGGCTTCCATGTGTAAGACCTCAACCAAGGCCTTCGTGCTGGAAGTAATGGGGCGCCATGCCGGTTGGATTGCTGCGGCAGGTGGGCTGGCTGCAGATGCTGATCATGATCTGCCCGTACTTATTCTATTCCCTGAAGTAACCTTTGATAAGGCTGCCTTTATTGCCAAGGTAAAGGAGAAAATAGACCAGTATGGTTACTGCTCGGTTGTGGTCTCTGAAGGTGTGCAAGGGCCAGATGGCAAGTTCCTGGCAGATCAGGGGCTGCGCGATGCCTTCGGCCATGCCCAGTTGGGTGGTGTGGCTCCGGTAGTGGCCAATATTATCCGCGAGGAGTTGGGCGTGAAATATCACTGGGCGGTTGCTGACTATCTGCAACGCGCGGCGCGCCATATTGCATCCAAAACAGATGTTGAACAGGCCTATGCCCTGGGCAAAGCCGGAGTCGAGCTGGCTCTTGAAGGCAAAAACGCCATTATGCCTGCCATTACCCGTACCTCTGATGATCCCTACGCCTGGGAGATTGGTGCAGCTGATCTGGCCGATGTGGCCAATGTCGAGAAGATGATGCCGGATAACTTTATTACCGAGGATGGCTTTGGCATCACCGATGAGTGCCGCCGTTACCTCTCACCGCTGATTCAGGGTGAGGACTACCCCGAGTATGCAAATGGCCTGCCTAAATATGTGACGCTTAAGAATGCGGCCGTGCCTAAGAAGCTGGACGAGTTTGAGCTTTAAATATGTAAGCTGTAGTCTGGGCTGATGTACGAAACCCAGGCTACACACCTATTTTGGGTTGGTGCAAATAAAAAAGGCTCCCTGATATTCAGGGAGCCTTTTTTGTGTGGCCAGACAGAACTATCTAAACCAACAGTGGCGCAATCACCAGGCTCACGATTGCCATGACATTGATCAGAATGTTCATGGATGGGCCAGAGGTGTCCTTGAAGGGGTCACCAACGGTATCGCCTACAACAGCGGCGTTGTGCACATCTGAACCTTTGCCGCCGAGGTTGCCTTTTTCGACATACTTCTTGGCGTTGTCCCATGCTCCACCGGCGTTGGCCATCATCAGCGCCATCAGCACGCAGCCGAGCAGTGCGCCAGCCAGCATGCCGCCCAGCGCTGCAGGCCCCAGCAGAAAGCCAACAACAACCGGAGCAGATACTGCAATAACACCTGGCAGAATCATCTTCTTAAGGGCAGCGGTGGTGGCAATATCCACGCAGCGCGCATTATCGGGTTCTGCCGTGCCTTCCATCAGTCCTTCAATTTCACGGAACTGACGACGGATCTCCTTGATCATGTCGAAAGCGGCATCACCCACAGCGGTCATGGTGATGGATGCGATCAGGAAGGGCAGGATGCCACCGAGGAACATGCCAGCCAGTACCAGTGGATCGCCCAATGCCAGGGTGAAGTTGGGGATATGGAAGGCGATGGTTTCGACGTAGGCTGAGATGATCGCCAATGCAGCCAGCGCAGCCGCACCAATGGCAAAGCCTTTGCCGATAGCCGCAGTGGTGTTGCCCAGCTCATCCAGAGAGTCTGTGATGTCACGTGTCTCTTTACCCAGCCCGCCCATCTCGGCGATGCCGCCGGCGTTATCAGCAACAGGGCCGTAGGCGTCAATAGCCATGGTGATGCCCACAGTGGCCAGCATACCGACAGCGGCGATGCCGACGCCGTAGAGTGAGGCAGCGGCGTTAGCGATCAGGATGATGGCAGCGATGGTCACCAGCGGTATGGCAACAGACTGCATGCCCACAGCAAGCCCGGCGATCATCACCGTGGCTGGCCCCGTTTCACCTGCTTCTGCAATGTGCCTAACAGGAGCGCCTGCGGTGTAGTACTCGGTGACCAGGCCGATGATGACGCCACCAATAGCGCCGGTTAATACGGCCACCCAGATACCGATGCTGATATCGGATGAGGCAATAACCAGACCTGATAGCGCGATAAACATAACGGATGAACTCATGGTGCCGATGCGCAGTGCAACCTCTGGTGATTTGCTGGAGTAGTGTTTTACCAGCCAGATACCCTGGATGGAGCAGAGCAACCCCAGAGAGGCCAAGGCCAGCGGTAGAAACATCAATGCTTCGCGTGTGCCCAGTGGATCGATGATATCGGCGGCCATGGTCGATGCCATGGCGATGGTGGCAATCATAGCGCCGCAGTAAGATTCAAAGATATCTGAACCCATGCCCGCGACATCGCCCACGTTGTCACCCACGTTATCTGCGATAACGCCAGGGTTGCGCGGGTCATCCTCTGGGATGCCAGCTTCAATTTTACCCACCAGGTCAGCACCAACGTCGGCACTCTTGGTGTAGATGCCACCACCGACACGGGAGAAGAGAGCAACGGTTGATGCACCCATGCCGAAGCCGTGGATGACGTGGGCGGTTTCGGGATCACCACCAAATATGAGGTAGAGGGTGCCTAGGCCCAACAGGCCTAATGAGGCAACGGCCAGTCCCATGATGGAGCCGCCAAAGAAGGCGACCGTCAAAGCGGCTGCAGCCCCTTCAGTATGAGCTGCCGTGGTGGTGCGAACATTGGCCCGAGTGGCTGTGTTCATGCCAATGTAACCGGCGCCGGCAGAGGTGATTGCACCTACGATGAAGGCAAAGGCCGTGCCCATGCCGAGGAAGATGGCGAGTAGTACAACAAGAACGGCGGAGAAGATTCCCAGCATTCTGTATTCGCGCCGCATAAAAACCATAGCGCCTTCGTGAATGGCCTCCCCGATCTTGGCGACTTTTTCTTCGCCTTCGGGGTATTTTTTTACAAGCTTGTAGATATAGTTGGCAATCACCAGACCGATGATGCCCAACAGGGGTGGGATAAACTCGCCGAGACTCATGTGTTCCTCCAGTTGATAACAGCTGTTTTCTTATTACTGCATTTATACTTGGGTCTTATCTGTCGCCAGGCATGCGATCTCTTTGCAAGATCAAAATAGTAGATGCCCAATCCAAGGATCTCATAGCTACGACCTCATTTAGTACACTGTTTCCTCAATACAAGCAAGTTTTCGCCATAACCCTCAGAAAATCTTGTATTTCAGGGGGGAAATCCGTTATCTTACCCGGCTGCACGAGGTCGGACTATCCGGCCTTTTTTTATTCCCCAAGGCGAGAAGAGATAAGATGAACCTGGATAGAGTCAGCTCCGGCAAAGACGTCCCTAACAAGATTAATGTAATTATTGAGATTCCATCCCATTCGGATCCGGTTAAATATGAGGTGGATAAAGAGACAGGCGCCATGTTTGTCGACCGTTTCATGGGTACGGCGATGCACTACCCCTGCAACTATGGCTATGTTCCTCACACCCTGTCCGATGATGGTGATCCTTGTGATGTCCTGGTTGTGACCCCTATCCCTGTATTGACTGGAACAGTTATTGAGTGTCGCCCTATCGGCATACTGAATATGACAGATGAGTCTGGCATTGATGCCAAGATCCTGGCTGTTCCGCTTGCCAAGGTCAGCCCACTGTATAAAGGTGTCAGGGAGATTGGTGATCTGCCAGAAGGTCAGGGCCTGTTGAATCAGATTGCTCACTTCTTTGAACACTACAAGGATCTAGAAGAGGGCAAATGGGTCAAGGTAGAGGGCTGGAGTGATGCAGCAGCAGCCAAGGCCGAGATTCTCAGCAGTGTCGAGAACTACCTGAAAGCACCTGAAAAGCCGGCCTTCTAGAGGCAAAAGCTATGCAGCCAAGTTGCAAGAGAAGGTTTTTCTTGCAACTTGTCACTTTTACCTTGTACCTTTCATTGTATGAACGACCTTACTCATTTTAATCAAGCTGGAGAGGCCCACATGGTTGATGTGGGCAGTAAGGATGTCACCTCACGGGTTGCCATTACTGAAGGCCGAATCTTTATGGAGCCTGAAACCCTGGCCAGGATTGAGCAGGGTAGCCATAAGAAGGGTGACGTTCTGGGTATTGCGCGGGTTGCCGGGATTATGGCCAGCAAACGCACGGCTGATCTTGTGCCGCTCTGCCACCCTCTGGCGCTTACCCATGTTGAGATTGAGTTGACCCCGGATGCTGAAAGCTCCAGTGTCTACTGTCGTGCCACGGTTGAAACCCGCGGACAGACAGGGGTGGAGATGGAGGCCCTGTGTGCCACTCAGGTTGCACTGCTTACCATCTATGACATGTGCAAGGCGGTTGATCGTGGGATGACTATCGATCAGGTTCGGCTGCTGGAAAAATCAGGCGGAAAATCTGGTCATTGGGTGCGCTCCGAATAGGACGGCCCAAGCATGAATCCCTACTACCATCGTGCCGTCTATCTGACCAGTGCGGCAGAGATCTCGCAAACCCCTCCCGATGAGGGTTTTGAGGTTGCCTTTGCAGGCCGCTCCAATGCTGGAAAATCGAGTGCCATCAACACGCTGTGCCAACAAAAGTCGTTAGCACGCACCAGTAAAACACCGGGCCGTACCCGCCTGCTGAACTTCTTTGAACTGGATGATGAGCGACGACTGGTTGATCTACCGGGCTATGGCTATGCCAAAGTGGCGGAGTCGGTAAAAAATCAGTGGCAGCAATCACTGGCGCAATATATGGAGAAACGACAGTGTCTGCGCGGGTTGATCCTGCTGATGGATTGTCGTCATTCAATGCCCGATTTTGATCGGCAGATGCTGGACTGGAATGTCCACAATGGGCTGCCGACGCATATTCTGCTAACCAAATCCGATAAGCTGAAAAAAGGCCCTGCCAAGAGTGCGTTGCTCAAGATACGGCGTGAGATTTCCAGCTATGGTGATGATGTGAGCGTGCAGCTCTTCTCCTCACTGAAGCGTCAGGGCATTGATGAGGTGCATGGCGTATTGGATCGGTGGTTTGAGCTGTAAGGCCGTTGTAAAATGCCGCTGGTATTCGGGCAAAAAAAATCCCGACGAAATTGGGGTATCGTCGGGATTTAAAACTACCCCGGCTTAGGGGCCGGGATAAGGGCCGGGTACTAAAGGGAGGGAGGGCCCAACGTCGCATGACGTATGCTTCTAGGACTGGGTGTTTCCAAAGAAGTTCAAACTTTTTTAAATATTTTTAGTGTGCCTCATCCCAGTTGTCACCAATGCCCACATCAACCACCAGTGGAACTGCAAGGTCTGCCGCTGACTCCATGGCATTGCGGATCTCGGTTACCGCACTATCCAGCTGATCGTCTCTCACCTCAAATACCAGCTCATCGTGCACCTGCATGATCATGCGTACAGCAGGTTTTTGGGTGCAGACCCACTCGTCTACCTTCAGCATGGCGCGTTTGATGATGTCAGCGGCGGTGCCCTGCATAGGGGCGTTGATGGCGGTACGTTCCGCTGCGGCACGGCGCATGCCGTTGCGGGAGTTGATCTCCGGTAGATAGAGGCGACGCCCGAATACGGTCTCTACATATCCCTGTTCTTTGGCCTCTTCACGGATGCGATCCATAAAGGCCTGCACGCCGGGGTAGCGCTCAAAATAGAGATCGACATAGGATTGCGCCGCCTTGCGTTCGATGCCCAGCTGTTTGGCCAGTCCAAAGGCGGACATGCCGTAGATCAGTCCGAAATTGATCGCCTTGGCGGAGCGGCGTTGTTCGCTGCTGACCTGATCTGGCTCCAGCCCAAAGACCTCGGCGGCAGTGGCGCGGTGGACATCTTGCCCTGCGGTAAAGGCGCGCAGTAGCCCTTCATCCTCAGAGAGATGTGCCATGATCCGCAGCTCAATCTGGGAGTAATCAGCAGCCACCATGCGATGGCCAGCCTCTGGAATAAAGGCCTGGCGGATGCGTCGCCCCTCTTCGTTGCGCACCGGGATGTTTTGCAGATTGGGGTCGGATGATGAGAGCCGCCCGGTGGCAGTCACTGCCTGGTGATAGGAGGTGTGTATGCGCCCGGTTTTAGGGCTGACCTGCAGCGGCAGCTTATCAGTGTAGGTGGACTTGAGCTTGCTTAGGCCGCGATGCTCCAGCAGCAGACGGGGCAGTTCATACTCCTCTGCCAGCTCCTGCAATACGGCCTCAGCTGTGGAGGGTGCACCCTTGGGTGTCTTGGCGATGACAGGTAGCTGGAGCTGATTGAAGAAGATCTCGCCAATCTGTTTGGGAGAGGCCATATTAAAAGGCTGACCGGCTAGATCATAGGCCGCCTGCTCCAGCTCGTGCATGCGTGTTGCCAACTGTTGGCTCTGGGCCTTGAGCATGGCGCTATCGATATGTACCCCGGTACGCTCAATGCGGGAGAGCACCGGTACCAACGGCACCTCAATCTTCTGGAATAACTCGGTTAGTGATTGCTCACTAGCAATCTTTGGCCATATTTCATGATGCAGGCGCAGTGTGATATCGGCATCTTCTGCTGCGTAAGGACCAGCCTGTTCCAATGCTACCTGGTTGAAACTGATCTGCTTGGCTCCTTTGCCTGCCACATCCTCAAATTTGATGGTGCTGAGCCCCAGGTACTTCTTGGCCAGTGAATCCATGTCGTGGCGGGTAGCGGTGCTGTCGGCTACGTAGGACTCCAGCATGGTGTCATAGGCTATACCCTGCAATGTGATGCCGTGATTAGCTAGCACGCTCATGTCGTACTTCAGATTCTGTCCGACCTTGAGCTGTTCCGGGTTTTCCAGCAGTGGCTGCATACGTCTCAATACAGCATCACGGCTTAGTTGTTCTGGTGCGCCAGGGTAGTCATGTGCCAGGGGCAGATAGGCGGCTTCACCAGCGGTAACGGCAAAGGAGAGACCGACAATCTCTGCCTGCATGTAATCGAGGCTGGTGGTCTCGGTATCGAAGGCAAACAGCTCGGCCTGTTCCAGTTTCTCCATCCAGCGCTCAAAATCGGCCTGTGTGAGAATAACCTCATAGTCTGTCTCAATGACCTGCTCTTCGATAGCAGGCTTGCCGCTTTCATCGAGGGTAGCCAGCAGACGGCTGGATTCGATGCGACTGTATAGCTCCCGCAACTTTTGGGTGTTGGGTGCTGAGGGTTTCAGTGCTGTCGGTTTCTGATCCAATTCCACATCGCAGCGGATGGTGGTCAGCTCACGGGAGAGAGGCAGTTGTTCCAGTCTGTCACGCAGATACTCTCCCACCTTGCCCTTGACCTCATCGGCATGAGCTATGACGCCTTCCAGCGAGTCGTAGCTGGTCAACCACTTTACGGCGGTTTTGGGGCCGCACTTGTTGACACCCGGTATGTTGTCCACGCTATCGCCCATGAGTGAGAGATAGTCCACGATGCGTTCGGGGGGGACACCAAACTTGGCAATGACCCCTTCCCGGTCCAGCTTGCTGTCGTTCATGGTGTTGATCAGAGTGACTTGATCGTTGACCAGCTGTGCCAGGTCCTTATCACCGGTGGAGATGACAGTGGTCATGCCGTGCTCAGTGGCCTGTGTGGCCAGGGTGCCGATCACATCATCTGCCTCCACGCCGGGGGTGATGATCAGCGGTAGGCCCATGGCCCGGATGGTCTCATGCAGCGGCTCAATCTGTACCCTCAAATCATCAGGCATGGGTGGTCGATGGGCTTTATATTCAGGGTAGATTTCGTTGCGAAAAGTGCCGCCCTTGGCATCAAATACCACCGCAATGTGTGCAGGCTGATACTCTTCAATCAGCTTGCGCAACATGTTGATGACGCCGACCACGGCCCCCGTGGGCTCGCCTTGGGAGTTGGTCAGCGGGGGCAGGGCATGAAAGGCACGAAACAGGTAAGAGGAGCCATCAACAAGAACCAGCAGTTTGTCTTTATCCATAGGGTGGTTAATGTCCACCGTAGGTGCAACGGTAAACGGTATAGCTCTGCTCGCCGCCCACTGGGTCGCCATCAGGTGAGGCGGTATCACCTTTCATCTTGGCGGCGCTGTTGCGCGCCATGATCTCTAGCTCTTTCAGGATGGTTTTTTTGTCACGGTCAAAGAAGAGAATTTTATTCAGCACCGAGACGGTTGTTTTTCCAAGCTCCTTGCAGTGAGAAGCACTGCTTGCTGTCATTAATCGTACGTGATCGGCCTGAGGCTTAAGTTTGACCAAAGAGCAGCCAGAGACTGCAAGAGCGATTGCTGCAGTGATAAGTATGCTTTTTTTCATTCTGAGTTCCTTGGGTTTTTGATTCATTTTAACGCAAAAAATCCAGCCTGCATGTGAGAGAGCCAAAATAGCTCAGCTGCCTTAAAGCCTGCTTCTTTCAGTAAGGCCAGGTGGGCATCCACAGTGATGGGAAAGCATGAGGTGCCGAGGTGCTCGATATATTCACGGGCCTCCTCTTCGGTTCTGCCCTGGGAGAGCTGGTAACTGATCCAGCGCTTTAGTCCAACCTCATTGCCTTGAGGTGTGTTTGGTTGGATGGTTTCCAGCGTGATATAGACGCCACCTTCAGCCAGCATCTCATGACACTGTCGAGTGGCTTGCAGGCGATCTTCCTCTTTGAAGTAATGGTGTGCCAGGCTGGCAGTAATCACTTGGGGACAGGGGAAGCCGGTCAGGTCGAGCTCTTCGCTGCCAATGGCACCGACAATCATCAGCTGATGCTGTGGAATGCGTGACAGATGCATGCGTGCCTGCATCAACATCTCCTCGGATGGGTCAGCCAGCAGGTAGCGTGTGGAGCGAAAGGTTTGCTGCGCTTCCAGAATCATATTGCCTGTACCGCAACCGGTATCCAGCCAGTTTTTTACCTCTGTCTGGGTATGTTTGACGATATCCACCGCCTCATAATAGAAGTTCTGAAAATAGGGGGTGGTCTGGCGGAGGTTGTTGTTGTATTCAGCAGCGCTGACGGGGATGGGGTTGTCGATCATGAGTGCATCTGTCCGAATAATGTCTGTTGTAGATGGAATGACAGATATTCTAACCTTCAGCCTTGGCTAATGGCACTGTTGATCTTATTTGGTTTGGGCCATACCGCGTACCAGTCGCTCTACGGCCCTTATTGCTTTGTTCTCAAAACTTTTTCCCATGAGAGGTGAGAGTACAAACCAGGGCAGAACCCAGAGCATATGAACCCAGGATACATCCATGCCAGAGAGGGCAAAACTGGCCATCAGGATAATAGCCAAGCCAGGTGGAAAGAGGTAGATAAAGGCCTTCATCTTTGCAGCGGCTCCCAGGAGGGCAGTTGCGGTGATGTTGGATTGACTGATCTGTAGCTGTAGAGATGATACGCCGAGCAGATCCGGCTGCTGGTTGCTGTGCATTCCAGGCCCTTCTGCATGCAGCTCTGTTTCAGAGAGCTGTTTGATTTCAAAGCCAAGAGCCAGTAGAGCTGTCTTTGCCACATCGAAGGCGGCGGCTCTATCGCCCTGAAATGGGACAGCATAGAGGTGTTTTTTGGGTGCAAACATAGCGGATTTCAGCCTGTGGGTTTGCACTAAGTATAGTGTGGATGTATCACTCCGGAGGAATCAGCCAGATGCGTATTCAGCTGATTTTTCCTGCCAACCCTGTTTGCATGCCTAGTTTTTGATATAAGAAATTCGTTATGTCGAAAAGCTGGTCTCTATTTGACATAATAGCCTAAAGAGGCTAGGTTTTTGATATAAGAATGTAAGTAATGTCAAAAACCACACTGGTTTCGGATGTAAATATGAATCTATATGACTACAAAGCAGGCCAATATACGCAGCAATATCAGTATAAGAGCTTTATGCCGGAGTCTATTAATCACCCCTGGGAAATCGCTGATGGCGAAGTGCAGCGATTATTAAGTGATGCAGACCGGGTTCTGGGAGAGCTAAATGCTTTTTCTCAGCTGGTGCCCAATGTCGATTTCTTTATTCGTATGCATATCACCAAAGAAGCTACCCAGTCCAGTCGTATTGAGGGTACCCGTACTAATATGGAAGAGGCGTTGTTGAATGAGCACGATGTTGATCCGGAAAAGCGAGACGATTGGGTAGAGGTGCAAAATTATATTCAGGCAATCAATGCAGCTATTGCACAACTAGAAACTCTTCCTCTTTCTAATCGTTTGCTCAGGAATACCCATAAAGTTCTTATGCAGGGCGTGCGCGGTGAGACTAAGCAACCTGGTGAGTTTCGTAGTAGTCAAAATTGGATTGGTGTTAGTCTCAAAAATGCTGCCTTTGTCCCCCCTCACCATGAAGAGGTAGGCGAACTGATGAGTGATCTGGAGAGGTTTCTTCATAATGATGCTCTGCAAGTGCCGCACCTTGTAAAGGTGGCAATTGCACATTACCAATTTGAAACTATCCACCCCTTTCTCGATGGAAATGGTCGGCTGGGGCGTTTAATGATTGCCCTCTATCTTGCGAGTTTTGGGTTACTGCATAAGCCAGCTCTATATTTATCTGACTATTTTGAACGCCACAAAACTGAATATGTTGATCGACTTATGGCAGTGCGACAATCTGACCAGATGCAGCAATGGCTGGTGTTTTTTTTATATGGTGTGCGTGAAACTGCGGAAAATTCTATACAGGTATTCAAGGATATCCTTGTGCTCAAAGAACGATTGGAGCGTGAAGTGCTCCCGCACTTTAGTACCCGGCGACAGGCCAATGCACAAACTTTGATGCAGCACCTTTACCAAATACCTGTAGTGAATATCAAAATGGTTTCAGAGCTATTAGGACTGCAAACCAACACAGCTACAGCATTGGTGAATGATTTTGTTAAATATGGTGTATTACAGGAACTCACTGGCAGGCGGCGCAACCGGCTCTTCTGGTTTGAGGGCTACGTCATGGCTTTCAATCGCAAAGAGTAAAGATAGTTACTTATAGCTGTAATTGTGTACCTGGAAGTAACAGAAACTGATTGAGTGGGCCATGAATGATGCTGATCACTGTTTAAACAAGGTCTCTTGTTCTGGTCAGGAATTGATCACTACCACCCGGTAAAGGGTGGCAGTGATTTTATGTTGGGTCTTTTAGTTGTTGGCTGTGTGAGAAAGGGGTGCTGCCTTCTCTTTCTGGCAGAACATCTCAGAACCGCGGGCGGCCATTGTGTTGCAGGCAAAAGAGCTGTTGCTTGTGTATGCCAGCTCAGAAATGGCTGCTTTGGCATATGTATTTGCCAGCGCGTCATCGCCACAGAACATGGTTGAACCGCGCTCAACCATTACTTTACAAGCATAAGAGAGCTTGTTCCCAGTAGCGGCTGCAGTTTCGATGGCCTGGCTTGCATTGCAAGCACCGGATGCGAGAGCGAGTGTGATTAGAGAGGTATGAATTAGCTTTTTCATGATGGCGGCCTCGTATAAATATAAATAAATAATAATAAGAAGTAAGATTTAGAAAGCTTATGGTTATTCTCTAGGATAAAACCCCGCATGTCAACACGTAACCTTTAATGATGTTGTGTCATCATTAAAGGCGTATTGCTTATATATTTGAAAGAGATATCTGCTTATTGAGGTATATAAAGTGCAGGTTGCTGTTGCTGTAATAGAGCTGGATGAGGTTGTTAAATAGGGGGTATTGCAAGAAGTTGCTGGTAAATTGTGTGGTGGGGGGGGGCTTTCTAGGTTGGAGTTTGCTACTGGGGTGGGAGGAAATTGGATTAGAAAAGAACAGGGCCAGAATCAAATTTGAACCTGGCCCTGTTTGGTATGCATAGCTATTTAGTGTTGTTAATGGGCGCCCGCCTCAGACAGAAAGCGAGATGCTTTTTTATCAACATTTATGATGTGATTGACCAGCCAATACCTGAGATAAGCTGCAATCTCTTCTATTGTCTGGTCAGGGTCGTCTGATTGGTAACTATTCAAGAAGGTGCCCACCTTTTGGATCATGGCTTTGTGTTGGGCTATGTGCTGTTCATATTCAGGGTAGTTATGTTCCTGCATCAGCTTCTCTTCAGCGGCAAAATGGTTTTTTGTATAGTCCACCAATTTAGCCAGTGCCCTCTCCTCAAACAGTGCGCCCTGATTATAGTGTGCAGCAGCCTCAAACTCGTTAATTAGGCGAATTAACTGCTTGTGGTCATTATCAATGCGTTCAATACCCCCTGCGAGATCCTCTTTCCACTCTAGAAAATGTTGCTTCTCATTACGATTGATGAAATAGGGAATTGCCACCAATGCCGCCACAAAAAGCCAAGGTACGAAGTGTAGAGCACCAAGTGAAATGAAGGTGACTGCGGCACTTGCTCCAAGAAGGCTGTAGATGATGGCCAGCAAAGCCATTTTTGTTTGAGCACTCATATTACTCTCCATATTAATAAACAGGGTTAATGGGTGCTTGTTTGGTTCCTATCAAAGACGCCGTGTTTGGCTATATTGCAACAGGGGCATGCAAGCACAAAATATGATCTGTGTATCTAATTGTTATGTATTGAAAATTCGCCCATTATCAAAGTAAATGATGCAGCTTTTTCCTAGAGTAACCCTAAGAAAGATAGCGGTATTCAATGTGGAATAATGACAAATGTCAAGAATGCGGTTTGGATTAATATAAGACTTGCGAGCTTAATAACCAAAAGTTACCAATATGTAGGTGCTATTGGCGGGGCCTCAATTAATAAAGGGTAGGGGGTTACCTGTAATGGCAGGGGGTATCTTTCAATGGATGCCAAGAGAAGAGATGGGCAATTTTGGCAAGGTAGGTTGCTGCAGAGGGGCTTATTGATACAGCTGTGAAAAGTTTGTATGTGCCCCTCGTAGACGGCGCAAACCTATTTGCCCTCTTACCGAAGTAATCCAGGCAAACAGGCTTGTGCCTGATAGGTGCAGGCAGATGCTAGCCGGAGGACTGCTGTGCTGCCGCTATGCGCTGGTCATTCAGCTGGGTAACACGCTTAATTAGACCATCCATGCCGGTGCGGCGTACCTCTTTGGCAAAGGTTGTGCGGTAGTTCGTTACCAGGCTAATACCCTCAATAACCACATCGTATGCAAACCATGCCCCGTCCTTTTTGTGCATTCTATATTTCACAGAGACGGGAGGCGCGCCAGGACGTAGGACCTCACTGCGTACCATGACATTTTCTGCGTTGTCTGCATCCTGTCGAGGAACAAACTTGAGCGACCACTCACCAAATTCATGAAAGGCTGTTGCGTAGGTTCTAACCAACAGCCGCTGAAATTGATGCATGAACTCCTGTTTCTGCTCTGAAGTGGCGCGGCGCCAGTGTTTGCCGAGCGCCAGGCTTGATAATTTGTTGAAATCAACATGCGGAGCAACAATCTCGTCGGCCAGCTGGTAGACGTAGGCCTTGTCCGTTTTAATGCGTTCCTGGTTGGTTTGCAAAATGGACTTTAGAGATTCCGAAACATGCTGTATGGCATTTTCCGGTAAAGGCAATGCTTTAGCTGATGCCACAGAGGCACAAAAAAACAGCAATAGCCCAATGGCTGTGCCAATCTTCAATTGATAATGTGGTTTTGAGTATGCCATGTCATGACCTGCTATTTAGTGATCCGTGCATCGGGTGGGACTCAGGTACGAAATGATTGCCTCGCTACCACCTAAAAACAGGTGGTAGCGATTTCATTCTGTGTACCTTAGTTGTTGGCTGTGCGGGAGAGAGAAGCCGCTTTCTCTTTGCCGCAGAACATCTCAGAGCCGCGGGCAGCCATGGTGTTGCAGGCAAAAGAGCTGCTGTTTGCGTATGCCAGTTCAGAAATGGCTGCTTTGGCATATGTGTCTGCAGTTGCGGCTTCTCCGCAGAACATTGCTGAGCCGCGCTCCAGCATTACCGTGCAGGCATAAGAGAGCTTAGGCTGTGCGGTGATTTCGGTAGAAGCGCTGGCGTTGCCAGTAGCTGAAGCAATAGCAAGGGCGATGAGTGCAGTGTGGATTAGCTTTTTCATGATGAGTACTCCATATAGATAAATAAATAGTAACTAGAAATAAGATTTGGAAAGCTTATGGTTATTCTCTAGCATAAAAAGCCGCATGTCAACATGTGGTCGCAAATGTTGTTATGCTGTCATTGAGGGCTGCTCTTTACTCTATATACTAAGGTGGCGGCCTGCCTCGTTGCTCTCGGATGGAAAATAGAAGAGAGGGGGTGTTGAATTGATAATAATAGGGCGCTTGTTATTCGGCCCTAAGCGCTTCGACCGGATCCATCGAAGCGGCTCGCTGGGCAGGTAGTACGCCTGCGAGTAGACCGATGCTGGCGGCAACCAGCTCGGCAAGCAGCACATAGCTCCAGGGGGTGTGGATCGGCAGTGCCGGGATGGCAACCCCCAATATCCATGCGCCGCCAGCGCCAAGAATAAGCCCGGCTAGGCCGCCGATGCTGGCCAATACCACTGCTTCGCAGATAAAAAGTGCCAGGATCTGTCGTTTGCCCGCGCCTACCGCACGTAACAGACCGATCTCGCTGGTGCGCTCTTTGACCGCAATGGTCATGATGGTGAGAATGCCAACCCCGCCAACCAGTAGTGAGATAGCGCCCAAAGCGCCTACGGCCAGGGTCAGGATGTTGAGCACTGAGCCCAGCACCTCCAGCATCTGGTCTTGGGTAACAATGGTGAAATCCTCGCTGCCGTGACGAGCCATCATCAGGCTGTGCACCTGTTTAGCCAGTGTTTCACCCTCTATATCTGCGGCATAGAGTAGATCGATCTCCATCAGGCTCTCACGGTCGAACATGGCCATCGCCTTATTGATGGGGATGTAAACGGCATCATCCAGGTCAAACCCCAGCATCTGCCCCTTGGACTCCATCACGCCTATTACGCGGTAGCTCTCACTGCCGAGCCGTATGCGCTCGCCCAGTGGGCTCTGGGTGCCAAAGAGTTCACTGCGTACCTTGCTGCCCAGTACAACAAAGGGGCGGGCATAACGTGGGGCATCGGGTGGGAGGAAGCGGCCCAGTGACGGGTGCATCTGCCATACCGCTGGCACGGCTGAGCTAACGCCAAAGATGGTGGTGCGGCGGCTCTTCTTGCCCGACTCGATAGCCGCATTGCCTTGAACCAGTGGCACCACGGCCTCGACCCCGGGTAGCCGCTCCAGCGCCTCGGCATCAGTCAGACTGAGTGGGCGGACATTGCTAATGACTGCGCCTGACATGCCCATGGTGTTGGTCTTGCCAGGGGTGACGGCCAATATGTTGGTGCCAAACTGGGTGAACTCGGCCAGCACGTAGCGGTGAATGCCCTCACCGATGGAGGTTAACAGCACAACGGCAGCGATGCCCACCGCGATGCCCAGAGCCGTTAGGAAGCTGCGCATCCGATGGAAGCTGATTGAACTTAGGGCAAGTTTGGCAAAGTCTTCGCTCTGCATCTTATCGGCCCGATAACGCCTGCACAGGGTCGAGTCGGGCCGCCTGCCTGGCGGGTAGCACGCCAAACAACAGGCCGGTTAACAGCGCCACGCCGACTGCGGCCAGCAGTGCCCAGAGGGGTATCTGCAGCGTGAATTGAGGTAGCAGCTGGTCCAATGCCATGACGGCCATGAAGGCAACCAAAATGCCAATCACGGCACCCAGCAGTGAGAGTAGCGCAGACTCCATCAGAAACAGCTGCATAATCTGCTGCTTTGGTGCGCCTATGGCCTTCAGTAGCCCGATCTCGGTGGTCCGCTGGGAGACGGCCACCAGCATCACGTTCATAATCAAAATCCCTGCAACCGCCAGGCTGATGGCGGCGATGCCGGTCACGGTCATGGTGAGGGCCCGGAAGATGCCGTCAAAGGTGGAAAGTACGGCATCCTGGGTGATGACGGTGATGTCATCCTCGCCGTCGTGACGGTGGCGGATGGTGTCGAGAATTACCTGTTCGGCATGCGGGATGTTCTCGCGCCCCTGTGCCTCCACCAGGATGCGGAACAGGGAGGCGCGGTTGAACAGGGCTTGGGCAGTGGCAACCGGGATGATGGCCATCTCGCCGATGTCTGAACCCAAAGATTCACCGCCGGCCTGCAATAGGCCGATGACCCGAAAGCGGCGGTCACCAATGCGCACCCAGCGCCCAAGTGCACGCCGATGGCCAAACAGTTCCTGTTTCAAGGTGTTTCCCAGCACCACGACGGCTGCGCCGCGCTCGGTAGCGCTGCTGGGTAGAAAGCGTCCCTGTGCCAGCTTGAGTTGTCGAACAGGTTGCAGCTCTGCGGTTGAGCCGAGGATGTTTACCTCCCGCTCCCGCTGTTCACTGCTGACGGGGGCAGAGCCGATGACGATGGGGGCGACCCGTTTGACCTTGGGTGAGCGGGTGAGGCTGAGTGCATCTTGCAGCGTGAGATCGCGTGGTGTTTCACCCAATAGTGGGGGGTGCCCACCGGTTGTCTCAGAGCGCCCCGGAAGGACGATTAGCAGGTTGGTGCCAAGTTGGGAGAATTCTCCGATGACGTAGCTGCGCGCCCCTTCGCCCAGTGCAGTCAATACCACGACAGAGGCGATACCGATCGCCATTGCCAATAGCATCAGCAGGGTGCGGGCGCCAAAGCCTTGCAACGCCTTTATGCCAAAATGAATATTCTCTTCGATATTCAAACAATAGCTCCATCGACCATTTTGATCTGCCGTTTGGCGCGGGAGCCGATCTCGGGGTCATGGGTGACTATGATCAGGGTGATGCCGTCCTGGTTCAGTTGTTCAAGAATGTCGACCACCTCCTGGCCTGAGTGTTTATCCAAATTACCGGTAGGCTCGTCAGCCAATAATAGGGTGGGATGCATGATAGTGGCGCGGGCGATGGCGACGCGCTGGCGCTGCCCGCCAGAGAGTTGGTCGGGGCGATGATGGCGGCGGTCGGTGAGGCTGAGTGCTTCCAGCGTCTGCTCTACCTGTGGCTTGCGAACCTCGGGGTCTATGCCTGCTAACATCAACGGCAGCTCAACATTCTCAAATGCGGTCAGGCGTGGCACTAAATGGAAAGCCTGGAATACGAAGCCAACCTGGTGGCGTCTCAGGTCGGCTCGCTGTTCTTCACTGAGCGTTGTGGTTTCTGTGTCTTCAAATTGGTAGTGCCCCTGATCGGGGTGGTCAAGCAGTCCCAGGATATTGAGCAGGGTGGATTTGCCGGAACCGGATGGCCCCATCAAGGAGAGGTAGTCACCAGGAGTGAGCTGCAGATCCAGATTGCGCAGGGCATGGACTGTTTCGTCACCTACCTGGAAGTGGCGCTCAATACCCAGTAGCTCGATCATGGTTGTTGTTCAGTATCCAGTACGGCATTTGCGCCATCCTCTACGCCCTTGCGGTCGATAGAGGTGACAACCTGATCACCAGGCTTGAGCCCAGAGATTACCTCGGTGTAGCTCCAGTTGGAGAGGCCGGGTCTGATCTTGACCTCTTCCAGCAGCTCATCGTCGGGTAGAAAGCGCAGCACCCGGTTTCCTTCCAATACGGCCTCAGCGGGGATGCGCAGGGTGTCCGTATGGGCCTCCAGTATGATCTCTACGTCGGCGCTGTAACCGGCAAGCAGTTGCTCAATATCTTCCTTGCGGGTGAACTCTACCTCGACCTCCACCGTGCGTGCCTGCTTCTCCATGTCCAGCACATAGGGTGCGATGCGGCGGACGCTGCCTGGAAACTGCTGTTCACCAAAGGCGTCCAGGGTGATGCGTGCGGGTTGTCCCAGTTGCACCTTGGGTGCATCCACTTCATCGATGGGGGCGGTGATATAGAAACAGGAGTTGTCGATAAGATCGACTGCAGGTGGGGTTGGGATGCCGGGTGGGGAAGGGGTGACATACTCACTGATCTCGCCGTTGATCTCTGCAATCACGCCATCAAAGGGGGCGAAGAGCTGGGTGCGTTCCAGCTGTGCGCGACTGACCCCAACCCTTGCAGTGCTGACCTGGGCAGAGACCCGGGCAGATTCGCAGTTGGCACGCTGGGATTTGGCGCTGGTACTGGCTTTGTCGATGGCCTCTATGGAGACAAGCCCGCGTTGCTTAAGTGTTGCAAGCCTGTTTGCTTCGCGTTGCGCCTCGTCAGCCTGCAGACAGATGGCATGTGCAGTGGACTTGGCCGCTTTGGCCTCATGCTCTTTCAGATTGATCTCAGCGGTCAGGTCTTTATTCCAAAGCTCCAGTAGCAGTGAGCCGGCTTTAACTCTGTCGCCCTCATGAATATCCAGCACCGCGATCTGACCGCCTGTGCTTGGCGAGAGCCTGGCTCGGCGACAGGCCTTTACAGTACCGGCGCGGGTGTTGGCAACAGTTTGCTCAACGGTGCCTTTCACTGCCTGTGTGGCTAAAATAGCAATGGGCTCAGGCCGTGTGTTATACCAGAACAGGGTGCCGATACCGGCTAGCACCATGAAAAAGATCAGCATATGTTGTTGGTGTTTGGACACAGCCAGCCCCTATTCAGTGATCGGTAAACCCAGGCGGTCTCTTTATGGCTATTCTAGTACTCACCATAGCCATTTACTAAATTAACCTGCGGACTGATATTCCTCTCTCAAAATAACAATAATTATATTGCTGCTAATATCTATATATAGATGACCTTGTGTGAACAAGGGTGATTGTAGCATTGTGGTCTGCCTATATATCGATGCAGCACGACTTCTATTCCAACTTAGATCGTATTACAGAAGAAATGGGTAATTACGCAATCAATTATGGTGAAGTTCGCGATATGCCGGGGTTTGTAGATACAGAAGATCTCTCAGAAATGAGAATCCTGATTGTAGATGACTCTGAGGATATCAGAGAGCTTGTTTGTGTCTATCTTAAAAAAGCAGGTTATAGCAACATCCTCTTTGCGGATTCAGCAACCCAGGCATACCAACTGTTACGTGATAATGAAGATAATGAGGCTGCTTGGCCTGAATCTCCCGTAGTTGATCTGATCCTGCTGGATATCCTCATGCCTGAGGTTTCTGGTGTTGAGGCCTGCAGTAAGATAAGGGCGATTGAATGTTATAAAGATACTCCTGTCATTATGGTTTCAGCGGCAGCTGATATATCGCTGCTCGGTGAGGCTTTCTCCCATGGGGCTAGCGACTATATTAAAAAACCGATACGCAAGATTGAACTGCTGGCCAGGATCTATGCGGCTTTGAAACTGCAAAAGGAGATGAGCTATAGAAAAGCCTGGGAAAAAGAGCTGTTTACCCTGGCGACACAGTTGAAAGAGGCCAATGAAAAACTCGGCAGACTCTCAATGACGGATGGTCTGACCGAGATTGCCAATCGACGACTGTTTGATAAAAAAATCGCACATGAATGGAAGCGTGCGCAGAGATCAAAACAATCGCTCTCCCTCATAATGATCGATATTGACTATTTTAAGATATACAACGATACCTTTGGCCATCAAGCGGGTGATGACTGTCTTAAGCAGGTGGCAGCCGCTTTGAAGGATGCTCTGCGCCGTCCCGCAGATTTTGTGGCTCGTTATGGAGGAGAGGAGTTTGCTGCAATTATCCCTGAGGCTGGATGCAATTCTGCAAGAGAGATTGCTGAAGTTCTACGCAGTGCTGTGGCTTCCTTAAATATTTCACATCACCAGAGACCGGATAAAGTTGAATGGGTCACAATCAGCCTGGGTGTCTCAAGCCTGATGCCCAACGGGGATCAGACATTCCAAGACTTGATTGCCAAATCTGATGAAGCACTCTACCAGGCCAAACATGAGGGGCGAAATAGGGTAGTGGTTGTTGTGTGAAATGAATTTAGGCTTAGTCAGAAAAAGCTGTTAGTGCTGATGGTGGCTGGGAATAGCCCATGCATGACAATAGACGACTCATAGTTCTTATGCTGCTTATGATAGCGGTTGCCCTATCAGTGGGCGGATCTATCATCGGCCTGCTTTACCAAGAATCTTTTGAAAAAGAGCGATCGCATCTTATTGATATCGTCAAGAGTCAAGCGCGTCTTATGGAAGCGGTTGCCCGATTTGATGCCGTGCATAGCCAAGAAGATCACCCTGGAGGGGCTGCAGCAGCCACGCTGTCTCAAATTGAAGATGCATTTTTACACTATGAAGGGTATGGGGAGACTGGTTCTTTTGTAATGGGGCAAAAAGAGGGTGATCAAATCACCTTTCTTGCGGTGTATCACCGGGGTAAAAAGCTAACTGTTCCGCCGGTATCATGGGGTAAAAAAATTGCCATTCCTATGCATAGAGCACTGGCAGGTGAAGTGGGTGCAATGGTCGCGCGGGACTATCGTGGAGAAATGGTTCTGGCTGCCTATGAACCTGTGTCGATCCTGAATGTGGGTATCGTGGCAAAGATCGATCTGGCAGAAGTGCGGAAGCCATTTATAGCAACCAGCATGGTGGCGATTGGAATAGCATTTGTGATTATTGCAGCTGGAGGCGTGCTCTTTCTTAGAATTGGTAATCCAATCCTCGAACAGATTAAAGGACAAAATGAGGCTTTAAAAGCAGCCAAAGAGGGGCTGGGTAAGGCGCAAGGAATTGCTCATCTTGGAAGCTGGAAACGAACCATCGGCAATTATGAACTTTGGTGGTCTGATGAGGTTTACCGGATATTTGGTGTTGACTCAAAACAAGCCACCCTAAGCTACCATACCTTTTTTGATGCCATTCATCCCGATGATCAGGAGAAGGTGAAGGCGGCGGTATCTAAATCGTTGGCTAACCTCCAGTCTTATGAGACAGAGTATCGAATTACCCGGCCAGATGGCATGGAGCGTGTGATTCATGAGCTGGGAGAGATTCAGTCCGGTATGGATGGTAAGCCGCAATATATGATTGGAACCATCCATGATATTACCACTAGGAAAAAAGCAGAAGAGTATCAGGCAAAGCTTACAGGGCGGCTTGAAGAGGCGTTGCTGTTTAATGAAAACATACTGAATCAGTCGCCCATTGGAATAGCTATATTCGATTATTCGGGGCAATGTATTCTAGTTAATCCTGCCTTGACTAAGCTTGTAGGTGCAACACAAGAGGAGATGCTAAAACTAAATTACCATAACCTTGAATCCTGGAGAAAAACTGATCTATATGAAGCAGCACTACTAGCCATTAATAATAACAGATCAGAACGTGTAACCGTCTCGACTGTTTCAACCTTTGGTAAGTCTATCAATCTTGCTTGTTACTTGGCGCCATTTGTATCTAGAGACCACATTCAGCTGTTACTTATGGCTGATGATATTACGCATAAACTTGAAGCGGAAAGGGCGTTGGCCGAGAGTGAGCGGACTGTGCGTCTGCTGCTTAATTCAACAGCAGAAGCAATCTATGGAATTGACCTTGAAGGTAGGTGCACCTTTGCCAATCCAGCATGTATTAAGATGCTGGGATATGATGATGTCAATGAGTTGCTGGGTAAGAGTATGCATGACCTGATTCATTATGCATATCCTGATGGATCGCCCTATCCAGTAGCAGAGTGTCATGTCTATGGGGCTTGCCTAAAAGGCGAAGGTGCTCATATTGATAGTGAAGTGCTTTGGAAGAAAGATGGGGTATCATTTCCTGTCGAATATTGGTCCTATCCCATTTGTCAGGAGGATAAAATTATTGGTTCTGTTGTGACTTTTCTTGATATTACTCTACGGAGGGAGTTTGAGTCGGAACTGAAAAAATCCAAAGAAGAGGCTGATCTGGCCAACCAGGCAAAAAGTCAGTTTCTTGCATGTATGAGTCATGAGATTAGAACGCCCATGAATGCCATTATTGGGATAGCTGATATTCTCAAAGAGAGTGAGTTAACTGCAGAAAACAGAAAGCTTGTAACGGTCTTAGATGGTGCTGCTAATGGGCTTCTTGATCTAATCAATGACATCCTTGATCTAGCAAAGATAGAAGCGGGTCAGACAACAGTTGAGTACAGGGAGGTCATTCCAGAAGTGCTTATACATGAGGTCATTAGTGCGACGGGTATTGACGCTAATAGTAAAGATATTGAGCTGATAGAAGAGATAGCCCCGTTAGTACCTGACGAGATTGAATGTGATCCAAAGTGCCTGCGTCAAGTGTTGCTGAACCTAGTAAGCAATGCCATCAAATTTACAGAAAAAGGTGTGGTAAGCATAAAGGTAGAACCCTACATGCAAACAGAAAACCATTGCCCGGGTGCCATGAGCAGCATGCCAGCGCATTCAGTGAGCAGTGATGGTTTCCTGCACTTTACAGTTAAGGACACGGGTATAGGGGTGCCAGCAGATAGGCTTGATGCCATTTTTGACAGCTTTACCCAGGCTGATGAATCAATAACATCTAACTACGGCGGTACTGGGCTTGGGCTTGCCATTTCAAAAAATATGGTTGCATTAATGGGGGGGCGAATTTGGGTGGAGAGTGAATTGGGAAAGGGGAGTACGTTTCACTTTACTGCTGGCTACAAGCTTGCCAAGCGGGACTCTGGTGCTGCTGAACTGATAGAAGCCGAAGCTGCTACAACAGTAGAATTGGTAGATGATCAACACAGCAATCCGCTTAATATTCTTGTTGCCGAGGACTCTGAGGATATCGTTATCTTAATGAATCTTTACTTCAGAGATTTGCCTCATAAGCTAGATATTATTGAGAATGGAGAGCTTGTAGTCCAACAGTTCAAAAAGAAAAGCTATGATATTGTACTGATGGATATGCAGATGCCCATTAAAGATGGTTACACTGCAACTCGCGAAATAAGAGAGTGGGAGGATAAAGAAAAGAGAATTAGAACGCCTATCATTGCGGTAACGGCCCATGCATTAAAAGGCTCAGACAAGAAGTGTTTTGATGTTGGGTGTTCAGGATATCTCAGTAAACCCTTCAAGAAGCAAGACCTGTTCAAGGCGATAAACAGACATCTAATCAGAGCGGACCATGACTAAATCATATAATAGAATCAGAGTGTCCATTGATGCAGAACTTGAAGAGATTGTGCCAAGGTATATTCAGCTTCGCCATGAGGATATACAGGCCATTAGAAATGCTCTTGATGAGGGTGACTATGAAATCATATCAAGGCTGAGTCATTCCATGAAGGGCTCGGGCATAAGCTATGGTTTTGATCGCATATCTGAAATAGGGCAGGCAATGGAGTGTGCTGCAAAGAGTGCTGAGAAAGAAGAGGTGGATAGGTATCTGCTTGAACTTTCAATATACCTCGAAAATGTAGAAGTTACTTTTGAGTAGAACTTGGTTGTATGAGGCAAAAGAGTATGTGCTTTAGAGGTTAAGGTAATGCAGTCTATAAAACTTTTGATTGTCGAGGATGATGTCACATCCCAGCTGATACTGAAGGGTATGTTGGAGAAGTATACGCTGACCATTGTTGAGTCAGGTGAAGCTGGTATTGAAATAGCAGAGAAGGAGAGCCCTGATCTGGTGATTCTTGATATTAATCTGCCGGGTATCGATGGCTATGAGACGTGCCGTCGCCTGCGTAGTATGGCGCAGACGCATACTACCCCCATTATTTTTCTCTCCGCCTATACCGATCTTGAGGACCGTCTTCAGGCCTATGGGGTAGGTGGTAATGATTACATCAGCAAACCATTTGATGTCGTTGAGCTGCTTACCAAGATAGAACTCCACAGGGAGTCAGTGGAGCAGAAGCAACAGGCCAGTCAGGACCTGGCTAGCTCCCATAGTCTGTTGATGGGGCTGCAGACATCCGCGTCCAAGATCCAGAGTATCAGTCGTTTTATCCAGGCCACCCTGTTTTGCCATGATATCGACATGCTGTTTCAGCACTTCTTTAAAACGGCGCGTGAAATTGAGCTTGGGTGTGTGCTGCAGATTCACACTGCCACTGGCACGGAGACACGCGCGAGTGATGATTGCATTGGTACTTTGGAGCAGGAGATTCTTGATCTCTCATCGACTATGAATCGCATCCACTCCTTTGGTCAGGACCGTGCCATTTTCCGCTGGGGCCATGCCACGCTGCTGACCCGCACGGTTGGGGATATGATCGACACTATTGCGCTGTTTATGGATGCGCTGGAGGCGGGCATCAAATCTGTAGAGAGTGAGTCCAAACTGTTATCCCAAGTGGAAACCCTGGGGTTACAGAATTCCATGGTACGGGATCAGGTTGCGGACCTGTTTAAGCTGATGAACTCTGACCTCAAGGATGCCATTCTCTCTCTGGGGCTGGTGACTCTGGATGAGGATGAAGAAGATCGGTTGCATGATCTGGTGGATGATTTCAGTCAACGTATTGATGCTGAATTACAAACCTTGGGAGATAACAGCCATATCATGCAGAAGCTAATCAGTGAGCTACGGACACCGCCGCCAGAACTGCAGGAGTTGATGGATGTCTCCTCCTCGGATGACGGAGATGGGATAGAGCTTTTTTAGGGCAATTCCCTCTCAGGGCATTGTTAGCCGCTGCTATTCTCAGTTTGATGGCGGCCTTCAAGCCAGTGGTGTATCGCTTTGTGCAACTCCATGACCACCAGTATGATCAACGCCAAACCTAATAGCTCTAACCAGAGCTGTGGTGATACTGGTTGAATATGCAGTACACCATTAATCCAGGGGGTGTACATGGCGCTGATATGCACCAGCTGCGCCAGCACGGTTCCGATCAGTAGAACGGGATTGCGCAGCGGGTTATGACGAAAGGCTGAACGAGTTTCTGAACGGCTGTTGAAGACATGGATATTCTCGAACAGTACCATCAGTAACAGGGTGCCGTTGCGTGCTTCATCCAGACTGTAGCCGTGATTGAGCAGCCACTGAAAGAGCAGGAAAGCGGTGATGCCGATCACCAGTGCAGAGATGACGACGCGCTCCACCATCAGTCGGTTAAAGATGGGCTCTTTGGGTGAGCGTGGCGGGTGTTTAAGTTCATTCCCCTCAGCAGGCTCAAAGGCCAGGGCTACATCCTGTATGCCGTTGGTGACTAGGTTTAACCAGAGTAGCTGAACCGCCAGCAGTGGCATGGGCTGCCCCGTCAGCAATGTCAGGGTGAAGAGTACCAGTTCGGCGGCACCGGTAGAGATAAGCAGGAAGATTACCTTGCGTACATTGGCATAGGCTACCCGTCCCTCTTCAACCCCGGCTACGATAGAGCTGAAATTGTCATCGGTGATGATCAGACTGGCTGTCTCTCGTGCTACATCGGTGCCGCTCTTTCCCATTGCTGCACCAACGTGTGCTGCTTGCAGGGCAGGGGCGTCGTTGGCGCCATCGCCACTGACTGCGACAAAGTGGCCGTTGCGCTGCAGTGACTCGACGATATCAAGCTTTTGCCGCGGCTCTACCCGAGCGAAGACCCGTGCCTGTTGCGTTAGTCGGTCAAAGGCTTCGGTATCCTTTGCCTGGTACAGCTCTGGCCCGGTGACGACTTGGCTGACGTGGTCGGCCAGTTCCAGCTCCCGGGCAATGGCGAGTGCAGTTGCGGGGTGGTCACCGGTGACCATTGCCACTTCAATGCCTGCTTTTTGGCAGGCAATAATGGCCGCCTTTGCCCCGGCACGCAGGGGGTCAATCATGCCGACCAGTCCGAGCAGTGTCAGTCCCTGCAGATGTTCCTCTGAGAACACCTCATCTGGATCCAGCTTGATTTCACCGCTGGCCAGAGCGAGTACCCGGTACCCTTGACTGGCAAGGTTATGGGTCTGTTCTACGATAAGCTCTTGATTCAGTGTGGTATCGCCTGTGGATGTGGCCATCAGGCTGCACATGGGGAGCAGCGTCTCCAACGCCCCTTTAACAAAGGCGTGTGTTTCACCGTTGGTCTCATTCAGGCTGGCGGAAAACAGGCGTTCTGATTCAAAGGGGATGCTGGCCTGCTCCGGGGCAGCATTCAGGCTCTCAGCCTGGATGATGCCTGCCTTATGGGCCATGACCAGCAGGGCTACATCGACGGTGTCACCCTGAAAAACCCATTCATGATTGCGGTGTCCCAAATAGGCATCATTAGGCAAAATGGCTGCCTGGCACAGGCGCTGTAGTAGCGTGTTGGGTCCGCTTGGCGGGGTGTTTTGTGGGGTTAGGATGGAGCCTTCAGGCTTGTCGCCTTCGCCGGTTACCTCCAGTGTCTCCTGGTTGGGGAAGATGATGCGGCGGGCAGTGAGTTTATTGGCAGTCAGTGTGCCGGTCTTATCGGTGGCGATAAAGGTACAGGAGCCAAGCGCCTCAACGGCTACCAACCGGCGGATAATGACATTGCGATGGGCCATGCGACGCATGCCAATAGCCAATGCAACAGTCAGCGCCACTGGCAGGCCCTCTGGAATGGCGGAGACGGCTAGTGCCACCGCCAGGAGAAAGATCTCACTCAATGGCATGCCACGGCTGAGGGCGACAGCGGCCATAATCAGCGCGGCCACGCCTACCAGAATGGCGACCCTTTGTGTGAATGCCTCCATGCGTATCAGGAGTGGCGCCTTGGCGGGAGCTTTACCCAGTACATCTGCGGCAATGTGCCCCAGCTCTGTTGAGAAGCCCGTGGCCACTACTACTCCGCGGCTTCGGCCGCGTGCCACCAGGGTGCCGGCAAAGAGCATATTGACGCGATCGCCCAGGAAGGTGCTGCTGTCCAGTACTCGATTGGCTGTTTTCAGAATGGCCAGGGATTCGCCCGTAAGGAGTGACTCATCAATCTCCAGGTCGTGACTGTCAAGCAGGCGAATATCGGCAGGGATTCTATCGCCTGAGCTGAGCAGGATGATGTCACCAGGCACCAGCTCCTCAGCATCTATCTCATAGGTATCGCCTTCGCGCAGCACCCGGCACTGTGTGGTGACCAGCTTGTTGAGCGCGCTTGCAGCACGTTGTGCAGAGAACTCCTGAATGGTACCGATGATGGCGTTGATAAGCAGAACGGCAAAGATGAAGCCAGCATCAGACCACTCCTGAATAAGCAGTGAGAGAATAGCTGCGGCAACCAGAATGTAGATGAGCGGGCTTGCAAACTGGCTCAAAAATACCTGTAGCATCCCAGGCGGCTCAGTTCGTGGTAGTGTATTGGCTCCGTGCTCTGCAAGGCGGGCTGCGGCCTCCTGATGTGAAAGGCCATGGCGCGTTGCACTTAGTGTGGCAAGAACCGAATCACTTGTCTCTGCGTGAAAGGCGCCAAGTGCTTTGTTTGGTTTTTGCTTCAATGTTTTTTTGCCTCGATATGAATGGGTGCAGCTAAGGTTAGTTTAGACCTAAGAACGGCAGAAATATAAATTTATAACTACGATATCTCTATATATATTCAAAATGAACTCTGATCCGGAAACGTTAATTAAAAAGCATAAGCAACTTGTGCACTCTGAGATGCAGAAGGTGGCCTCGCATGTGCAGCGGGAAGATGATGATTGGATTCTGAATACGCTGATGATTGAAGGCTGTGATGTGCCTTTCAAGTATCGGCGTAAGAAGTGCTATAAAAATATTCAAGGGCAGCGTGTCAATCTAACCTATTATCCAAGCGTTGAAGTGGTGGCTGGGTTTAATGTGGAGATAATGAAAGTTGTCAGGATCAAGATCTCATGAGTTAAGCCAAGTTGGTATGGACGATGAAGAAGAACAGTGCACTCTTGATGATCAAGTGCACAGATGCATGAAGATATGGTTATGAAAAGTGTGTTATCAAACTATACAAAAAACAGAGACAATAATTTTAATTTAGTCAGGTTTGCTGCTGCACTCCTGGTTTTGTATACGCACAGTTATGCGTTGTCTATTGGTACGGATAAAGCTGAGCCGCTTCGCAGCCTGTTGGGTATAACCTGGGGAACCATTGCAGTAGATGTTTTTTTTATCACCAGCGGATTTCTTGTTACCAGCAGCCTGGTAAATCGCAATAATCTGCTAGCCTTTGTTTGGGCTAGATTTCTGAGGGTTTATCCAGCGCTTTTTGTTGCTGTGCTGTTTTGCGTATTTCTGGTGGGTGCCTATTTTACGTCATTCCCAGTATCAGAATATCTTGCCCATGAGCGGGTCTATAAGTTCTTATTCAATAACGCTACGCTTGTGTTTGGTGTTGAGTATTTTCTACCGGGTGTGTTTGTTGATGTGCCGTATAAGTACCTGGTTAATGGCTCGTTATGGACGCTCCCATTTGAACTCGAGATGTATGGCTGCCTGTGTGTTATTGGCTCAGCCCTTCTCTTTATTCAGAAACGGATAAAGAGAGATATTCTTGGGTTTGCCTTTCTGACCCTTGCTGTTGTATCTGTTGCAGCATATCTGACACACCGGTTTTACCCGTATTTATCAAACGGCCTGTTCTTGCGCCTTTTTTCTATGTTCTTTATGGGGGCGGCATTTTATATATGGAAAGATAAAATCGTGCTCTCAACAAAGGCTTTCTTTGTTATTCTATCTGCACTGCTTCTTTCGATTTTGGACTGGCGGTTTTTTATGGTTATGTACCATATATCACTGGCCTATCTAGTGTTATATATTGCATATGTACCAGCAGGCAGAATTCGGCAGTTTAATGTTATTGGTGACTATTCGTACGGCATCTATATCTATGCATTTCCTGTTCAACAGTCTGTGGCGGCTTTGATAAAAGGAGTGTCGGTGCCGGTGATGATGGGGCTCTCTTTTATTATCACCTTGGCATTAGCTGTTTTATCCTGGCATTTGGTAGAGAAAAGATCGCTTGCCATGAAGGGTGGCTACAGAATTTTTGAAGCGAAGCTGTTAGCTTTGCGTAAAGTTATTTGGCGGGCAGACTGAATCAAACATTAGCTGTGCTGGCTAATGGCTATCCAGCTACTTTATCCTGATCTATTGTGGCTGGATGATCTAGCTGGCTACCTTCTACGGCAGTGCTGTTTTGATCAATAAATTGGAGTGCAATCACTCTAAAAGCTTCATGTATCTCCATGAAGGCATCTGTAATGTCTGGATCGAAATGAGTACCTCGACCGTGTAAAATTATCCCTACAGCTTTGTCATGGGGTATTGCTTTCTTATAAACACGCTTGCTGATTAAGGCATCATACACATCGGCAAGAGCCATAAGTCGCCCAGGAATGGGTATCTCTTCGCCCTTAAGCCCTTGGGGGTAGCCTGACCCATCCCACTTCTCCTGGTGAGAATATATAATCTGCTTGGCAATGAAAAGGAAGGGGTTGGGGCCAAGGTCTTCTTCAATTGTTTGTATGGTTTTATAGCCATGCACGGTATGTAGCTTCATCTGTTCAAACTCTTCTGGAGTGAGATGGCCTGGTTTTAATAGGATTCGGTCTGGAACCCCAACTTTGCCAATATCATGCAGAGGGGCCATCTTAAACAGCTTATCGATGGTGTCATCGGTTAAAAAATCTTTGAACTTTGGGTGGGTGCGTAGGTGTTCTCCCAGAAGCTTAACGTAGTGCTGAGTGCGTAGGATGTGCCCTCCTGTTTCTGGATCCCTGGTTTCTGCCAATGATGCCAGCCCTCTTATCGTAACGTTTTGGGCTTGTACAAGTGCCGCTGCTTGTTGTTTGGCCTTTTTTTCCTCCTGCCAGTACTTGAGCAGTGTTATGGCTGAGAAGTTTGTAAATTGAGTCAGAATGGTTACTGTAGGTAAAACAATAACGCTCCAATAGATGAGTGCCCATTCTGCTCCATACCACATGCCGCAGCTAAGAGTGATTAGCAGGATGAAGCTCCATCCTGCCCTGGAGTATGCGAGTAGAATTGCTGAAATAATCCCCCAGCAAAGAATGGAAAGAAACTCGAAAGCGATTGCATAGTAAGGCCGGGATATGAACTCTTTGTTTAATATGTTATCTATAATGGTTGCTTGAATCTCTACGCCAGGAAACTCAGCGTCCAGCGGTGTGACGCGCAAGTCACTTAGCCCGGTAGCTGAGGTCCCAATGAGCACAACTCTGTTATTGATTTTCTCCTTGGGTATCTTGTCGCTGAGCAAATCTACAGCCGAAATATATTCGAATGTCCGGCCCCTTCCGTAGTAATTGATCAGAAGGTTGCCATAGGGGTCTGTGGGAATCAGAGTGTCATTTATGAGCAGGGACTCAATGCCTGTTGAGTTTGTATTGATGATTACCTGTCGCTTATCAAAAGCCTGCATCAGGGTGGCCAGTGCCAGGCTGGGGTAGATCTTTCCCTGGTATCTCATGAGTAGAGGCGTTCTTCTTTGGACACCATCTATATCAGATAAGGTATTAATAAAACCACTTGACTGTGCTGCCTGTGCAAGAGTGTTTATATTGCACACGACGCCTTTAGCATTAAAGAGTGTGTTTTCTTTAGGCATTGAATTGCTGGTGCCTACAAAAATTATATTTTGTGGGTGGATTAGGCAGGGTGTTTTGTTATTGCCATCCTGGTTGGTTAATAGTTTGTAACCAAGTGAATGGTTTCCTCTTGCTAGGGCTTTTGCCAGTAGAGCATCATTATCTTTCAACTCATCTGGCAGCCCTTGAAACTGGAGGTTAATGTTTAGTTCTTGCTTGATGGATGATTGCAATTGTTTTGGTGATGTCTGGTCTTCTTCAGCAAAAACAATATCAATCCCAATGCTTGTGGCTCCCAGCTCCTGAATTTTGCTTAGCAATGTGGCGACACGATATCGTGGCCAGGGCCATTGACCCAGTTGGCTGAGACTTCGCTCATCCAGATCCACGATAACAGGCAAAGCCTTATCGTGTCCCTTTAGGGTGCTTCTTAACAGGGTGTCATAGGTTTTATTTTCAAGAAAAACAAAGAGAGTTGGTTTGTATACATATATACAGGCAAACAGAATGGAGATGGAAATTCCTACAACTAAAACATGTAGACGCTCTCTCATCGATTTAACCTGCTAGATTTGCATGCTGACTGATCTGGTTTCTTGGTCTAAAAAATATGTTGATAGGCTGAAGAGATTATTATCTTACGGTGACTTCTACTCGCCTGTTACGACGCTCAGACACATTGTCTGCTGTTTTTATTAAAGGGTTACCTTCGCCATGGGAGGTGATCTCGATAGAAGCAAGATCAATTTCTTTGGTAGCTATCAGTTCTGCTACTGCTTTAGCTCGTTGTTGTGAGAGCCGCAGGTTGCGTTTTTTTGATCCTTCGGTATCTGCATGTCCCACGACGCTAATGTCGCTAGAGTCGCGCTCTTTAATGGCGTCAAAAATCTGTGGGATGAGCTTTACTGATTTGCTGGTCAGGGTGGTGGAGCCGGACTGGAAATAGAGGATAAAGCGTGTTGGGGGCAGTGGCTGGGCAGTAAGTGCAGCGCCAAAAATATCCTCTATTTTCTGCTCATCAATCTTGCTTGGAGCCTGAGGTGCTGTTGATGCATCTTGAACCACGGTGCTTTGTCTGGCTTCTGAAAGAACTTGCGAGCCTGCGGAGTTAGAGACCACAACTTGCCCAACTGTTCCATCGGCATCAGGCATTAAAACAATCAGGTTTTTTTCACTGGCGCAGCCAAAGAGGGTGAGTATCAGTAAAGAAGAAACCAAGATGTGCAAAGACTTTAACATGTGTGCTTTCCTCATGTGGGCTATATAGGCATCCAACTGTGCACGGGTGATGCTGATGCTATTGACGGTAAAGCTGGCTTACGGTCCGTCAACCTTTACCAGAAATTTTGTTCCTCGAACGCCAATAGTTGAGGTGGGTGTTTCAAAGCGAGCAGATTCGGGTGAAAGTTTGGTAATCTGGCCAGATATATAGGTGATGATGCCCCGTGTCATTCGGGTCAGGATAGATAGCTCACCCTTTGCCGGTGCAAACTTGAATTCATCAATGGCAATCTTGGTATTTGGACCGAGGGAAATCAGTGTGTCATCCCTGAGGATTACTCCCATGCTGCTGTCATCCTCTGTTAGCAGGATATCATTTTGCAGCAGCCTAA
>Ga0316187_10000206_pt1 | contig 42303 bp, 40 predicted proteins | sample CroRivburrow1_MG_FD_204927 | JGI IMG/M metagenome (GOLD analysis project Ga0316187, IMG submission 204927) | Coastal sediment microbial communities from Maine, United States - Cross River worm burrow 1 | ecosystem: Environmental > Aquatic > Marine > Coastal > Sediment | place: USA: Maine...
TAGTGTCCTGAACTGTATGCCTACAGTTCAGGACACTACACTAGCAACGCAACGACATCTTTCGATCAGTATTTTTGTACTGGTCGAAACGATGGTGTTGAAGCAAGGCAATATATCCGATCTCTGCTATAAAAATGTAGACATAACCCAAAATAATCGCAAAAACTGCCAGCATAATAACGACAGCTGTTAGACCGATTAAGTCCAATGACTCCGGCAAATCTAAATAACTCTCAGCACACAAGTACGCTGTCTCTGTAAGTACAAAAACTATGGGTAGGAGATAAATAACTCTGCGTATTGCACCGGGAGTTTTATGTTGGCACCACCATAATACAGACAAACAAAATAGCGCATATGGATATATGATTCGGCCAGCATTAACATGAGACATCGGATTAGATGCCACTAAATTAATCGTAACCAGGACAATACATAACAGTAACGGTGCAAATATCAATAGTGATAAATAGCGTTTAATTAGCACTGTAACATTGGCTCAGTGAATACCTAAGCGCTGCATACGACGCCACAAAGTCGTGCGATCGATATCCAGAATGTTTGCCGCCATGGCTTTACTACCATTGGCACGTTTCAAGGCCTCTAGGATTTCATCTTGTTGTTTCAATTCGGAGTTATATTTTTCAGGAGCATCTGAAATTTCGCCGGTTGCCAGCATATTGAATTCGCAAATATCCTGTGGCAGGCTCTTCGGGACTATCATGTTACTAATGGAACAGATGATACCGTGCTCGACCGCGTTTTCCAATTCCCGTACGTTACCTGGCCAGGGGTAATTCATCAGCATTCGCATAGCTTCGGGATTGCACTCCATATTATTTGTGTAGCCTCGTAACGCCAGTTTGGAAAAAAAGTAATTAATAAGCAACGGGATGTCGCCGGGCCGATTACGCAGGGCAGGTACAGTGAGCGGAATAACCGCCAGGCGGTAGTAAAGGTCGGGCCGAAATTTTCCGCTATCCACCATATCACGTAGATTACGGTTGGAAGCAGTGATGATCCGAATATTAACCTTTACAGGCGAGTCAGAGCCAACCATTTCAAATTCCTGATCCTGAATGGCGCGCAGCAACTTAGCTTGCAAGTGTAAAGGTATTTCGCTGATCTCATCAAGGAACAATGTTCCTAGGTTCGCGCTTTGGAAACGTCCGGGTCTATCCTGATTTGCCCCGGTGAATGCGCCTTTAATATGACCAAATAACTCAGATTCAATCAGGGTGTCGGGGATTGCAGCGCAATTGACCTCGACAAAAGGGTATTGCTTGCGTGTACTGGCCTCATGAATCATGCGCGCAAGCTGGGTCTTACCAGTACCGGATTCGCCTTGTAACAATACAGAAGCATTGGTTTGGGCAATCTGGTGGATGCGGCGCACAATGTCTAGCATGCGTGGATCTTTGGTTTTAAACTCACGCTGCCCCGTTTCATACACGGCTTCAAGGCGTCGTTGCTCGGTGCGGTCAGTGATGAGAAACAGGCGTAGGCGTTGTTTTCCACTCGGATTGTCTACCAAACCAGTATGGAACTCCAGAACCCGGCTATCGCCATCAAGTCTTAATTCTTTCTCGAAACTAACGAAGTTTCCGCGGGGTTTGCCTGCGGCGTCGACATCACCGCTTTCTATGGCTGCTCTTAACGCGGCGCGTTGCAGGTTAAACTTTCCAATTTCTTTCAAACGTTGAATCGGTTCGTTGCCCGGATTACCGAGTAAAACTCCAGCTGCAGGATTCTGATAGATTGTCTTACCGGCCTGGTTGGCAATGATAACGCCCTCATCAATATAAGATACCACCGCCTCCAGTATGTAGATAAGTTGATATTTTTCTAGATCCATAGCAAATTACTTCCGTATTATTTAGTTGCGTATTATTAAGATGCATATTATCCTACTATAAATTGTTGCATTAAGCATTATATGTTGCACCTAGTTGCAACGCTCCTAAAAAAATGTAACTTGTTGTAATCAAACTATATACCATTGAAACAGTAAGTATTATTGGTATTATCACTGTGCAACGCCAAGTTAATTATAATTTAGAAAACAATAAGTTACGTTTTGGCATGCTATTTGCAAATACTGCAATATACACAAAACGAAATAGTAATTCATCGGGGAGGATAAAATATGTCGCAGTTGTTTACAGTCGAATGGATGAATCAATTCAAGGATGAGTGGAACAAAGAGCCACAACTGGCCAGTGCTCTACAAAAGATTGGTTTTAACTCAACCATTGGTTATGGCTTTGACGGAGAGAATGATCCACGTGGTGTGCTTACAGTGGTTAACGGTGAAGCCACAGAGGCCGGTTTATTTGATGGTCAAGATCTAAGTTGGGATTTACGCGCGTCCACCACCGACTGGGAAAAGTGGTCAAAAAAACCACCCGGCATGGTGGGGCTTGGCATAGCTTATTCCTCGCGCAAACTGAAGTTTGAAAAAGGTGATTATGCGGCAATGGTTAAAGATCCGCGTATGGCCGGTCCGTTTATAAAAAGTTTTGGTGTAATGGGGCGGGTTAAATAAACTTCCCTCTCGTTTCACATTAGCAACAGACGTATAACCCCAAATACACTTGGGCGGTGTATTTGGGGAGTATTTGGGGAGTATTTGGGTATATAGGGGTTTGGGTGTACAGGGGGGGAACGGATAATGGTTAAACGTGTAGTGGTACCATACATAGCGATAGTTATGGCCTTAGGTTTGCCGGTGATAACTGAGGCGGAAAGGTTCGAAGACTATAGAAATGATTACAATAACAATAACAACAGAAATCCATACCAATCTAACACATCAAGAAACTATAACGGCTATCCGGCCCAAGCACCCCAGGATTATGGGTCACAGGGCTATGTAGGTGGTAACAACCAGAATAATCCATATGGCAATTCTCCACCCAATACTGACTATGCGCCGATAACCAGATACGACCCTGGTGTTGTCACGGTGATAAGCCGTCAACTGGGTTCCCATGTAGTGTTGGGTGGCACAGTTATTCCATACCGCGAAGTGACCTTAACTGCGCAAATGCCCGGTCGCGTACAATTTATCGCCGGAGAAGAAGGCGACCAATTCGACATTAACCAAGTACTGGTGGCGGTAGATGACGACGATTTGCTTGCCAAACGTCGTCAATCAATAGCCGAGCTCAGCGGTGTATCTTCGGCCTTGCGTGATTCACGGGTACAATACGCACGTGAGCTTTGGTCTCCCCAGATCAGCAGTCAACAGATAACACCACAGCCAAGTGGTATGAACAATGGCCTATTTCCCCAGATGTTTAATCGTTTTTTTGGTGGCGGTGGCGGTGGTGGCGGTTACAATCCGTATAACTCCTATGGTGGCGGCAATCCTTGGGCAACCAGCAGTCCTTTGTCAATCGGTAACCCCTGGATTGAGCGCCAGGCGGATCTCTATTCACGTGGTACAAACGTCAGCCAGGCCAATAGCAACATTAGGGTATTGCAATCCAAAATCGACCAAGTAGACGCTAAATTGCTGGATACCCGCTCCATTGCCCCATTCGAGGGTGTCATTATGAGAAAGCTGGTGGAAATCGGTGATACGGTGCAACCCGGTCATCCCATGCTGCACTATGCCGATATTGAGGATTTGCAGATTCGTTTGGAAGTTCCTGCCAGATTAATGCCCGGCCTGCATAAAGGTATGATTCTCCCGGCCAATCTGGATGTTGGGGATCTGCGAGTCAACGCCCGTGTAGCGCAAATATATCCTTTGGCGGATTCCAAACGCCATACCGTTACCGTCAAACTTGACTTGCCTAAAGGTGTTCCCGGTGGGCCCGGCATGTATGCAGAAGTCAGCATTCCTGACGTAAGTTCAGCCGTTAGTATCGTTCCAGTGATACCAAGCTCGGCTATTGTCTGGCGGGGAAGTCTGCCGGCGGTATTTGTCGTCAACCATGAAAACAAAACAGAGCTGCGCCTGATACGGCTGGGGGAACACCTCGACGCGCAGATTGTAGCAGTGTTGTCGGGTATTCGCGCCGGTGAGCGTATTTATGCTAGCCCACCTTCAGGATTGAATTCTAACTGGACTTCCAAACCCGGTGCGATTCGCGAATCAGGTCGTTAAAGAAAAATGCCTACAATAAAGACAAAAACTGGGTACTGCAATGGCTATAGATAATAATAAAAATGACGAACAAGATTTTCCTCCAAATCAGCAATTAGGGATTGCTGGCCGCATAGCCAGCCAGTTCATTAACTCACCGGTTACCCCGCTACTAATGATTGCGTTCCTAGCGATTGGTGTATTGGGTTTGATGTTTACGCCGCGACAGGAAGATCCAAAAATCTCCGTGCCCATGGTGGATATATTGTTGCAATTTCCCGGCACCTCGGCAAAGCAGATTTCCAGATTGGCTACAGAACAGTTGGAACGCATGATGAGTGAACTGCCCGGCGTGCGACATACATATTCAGCGACCATGCGCGGCGCTAGCATTGTTACGGTCCGCTTCAAGGTGGGAGAAAGTCTCGAAGATTCCATAGTTAAAGTTCACGATAAACTGCAATCCAATCTCGACAAAATACCCCCAAATGTGGCAATGCCTTTAGTAAAACCGGTTGGCATTGACGATGTTCCGATAGTTACTGCGACTTTATGGTCCACCGATGTAGATGACAGCACTCTGCGCACTTTAGCTTTGGATGTGTTGCAGCGCCTGGGAGAGGTACCCAATAGTGGTAAGGGTTTTATCGTCGGTGGCCGTGCCGAACAAATCCGAGTGGAAATTCTGCCAGAACGTTTGGCCGGGTACGATATCGCGCCGCAACAAATCGCCGATACTATTCGCTCCGCCAACGCTGAACGAGAAGTAGGAAATATAGAAGGCGGAGATATGGCTTTCAGCGTTACCAGCGGTGCATTTATTCGCAATGCGGAGGATGTCGCGCGACTGGTGGTTGGTGTACGCAGCGGCGTACCCATATATGTGCGCGATGTGGCCCGGGTGTTTATGGCACCGGAAGAGACAAGACAAATGGTTAACTACTATAGCGGCGCTGCGGGTGCTGTGGCTCAGCACGACCGTGCGGACCACGAGGCCGCTGTGACCATTGCTGTAGCGAAAAAAATTGGCAGCAATGGCGTTTCCATTGCTAAGCACCTCATTGCTAAATTGGAAGCACAAAAAGGTACTTTGATCCCCAACAATGTGCATGTGGAAATCACCCGTAATTATGGCAAGACTGCTGACGACAAGGTTAACGAGTTGCTAATCGCATTATTCCAAGCAGCCCTAGCGGTAAGTGTATTGTGCCTTATTGGCTTGGGTTTGCGCGCGGCGTCTGTGGTTATCATTATCATCCCTATCGTTATACTGATTACCGTATGGGCGGCTTGGATTCTGGATTACACCATTGACCGGGTCAGCCTGTTTGCCTTGGTGTTTTCTATCGGCATCTTGGTTGATGACGCTACGGTAGTAGTGGAAAATATCTTCCGTCGCTGGCTAGAGGCAGGCAAGACGACGGTGAACATCGCCATCGATGCGGTACGTGAGGTGGGTAATCCCACGGTGTTGGCTACCCTAACAATAATAGCCGCCATGCTTCCGATGGGCTTCGTTAGCGGCCTAATGGGACCCTATATGCGACCCATACCGGTTTTGGGTTCTGCCGCTATGTTCTTTTCTTTGTTTGCCGCATTTATCTTTGCACCATGGATGGCCATGCGGGTGCGACCGAAACTCGATACTTTGCAAAAAGCCGAAAAACGTGAAACAAAAACCCGCGCATTAATCGGGCGTTTTTACAAGCCTTGCATGATGCCCTTATGCAACAATCGTATTTTGGGATTAACCTTCTTGGTTGGCCTATTCGCTGCCACAGTGCTTTCTTGCGTGTTGTTTTATACCACTTCAGTAACAGTAAAGATGCTGCCGTTTGATAATAAGCCCGAGTTCAATGTGGTGGTCAACATGCCAGAAGGCACGGCTCTGCCGGTTACTGCCAATACCGTGGCACTCCTGGCCGAAGAGCTGCGCCTAGTAAGCGAAGTAACTGCGGTGCAAACGTATGTGGGTACTGCTTCACCATTTAATTTTAACGGCATGGTGCGCCACTATTATCTGCGCGATCAGCCCTGGCACGCGGATATTCAAGTAATGCTGCTGGACAAAACAGAACGTGAACGCAGCAGCCATGAAATCGCCGAGGCCGCCCGTCAAATCATAAGCCCCATCGCTAAACAAATGGGCGCAAAAATACAGGTTGTGGAAATGCCACCCGGTCCGCCAGTTCTACAAACAGTGGTTACGGAAATCTACGGTCCGGACGTAGAAACACGCCGGCAAGTGGCGCATGATATGACCCAGATATTTGAACAAGTAGACGGTGTGGTTGATGTTGATAACTACATGATTGAGCCCTACGAATACTGGCGCTTTGAAGTGGATATGGACAAAACTGTGCGCCGTGGCATTTCGGTCGATGCCATTAACAAGAATCTTGCTATGGCCTTGGGTGGTTATAAGTTGGGTGATGTAAAGCGCATGGTACGCGAGCCAACTTACATCACCTTACAAGTACCCTTAGCGGTACGTTCCCAGATGCAACGCCTTGGCAGCCTACCCATCCCGAGCACCAAAGGCACCATGGTGCCTTTGGGGGAGTTGGGAGAATTCGTGCGTGTTAGGGAAGATCCCATAATCTATCATAAGGATCTGCGAGCTATCGAATATGTCACGGGTGAAATGGAAGGCCGTCTGGGGGCGCCCATTTACGGTATGTTCGGCGTAGAAGACATGTTGGAAGACTATACCGCGCCGGACGGAGTCAAAATCAGTGGCATGCCGTTGGGGCTGCTGGGGCCACCGGCAGATGATACCCAGTCCGGTTTCGAATGGACCGGCGAATGGACTGTTACTTATGAAACTTTTCGAGATATGGGAGCGGCGTTTATGGCCGCACTATTACTTATCTACGGCCTGATTGTGTGGGAATTTAAAAACTTTACCCTGGCTGGGCTGATTATGGCACCCATTCCCTTAACCTTGATTGGCATCATTCCTGGTCACTGGATTACCGGTGCTGAATTTACCGCTACTTCCATGATTGGATTTATTGCCCTTGCGGGTATAGTGGTGCGCAACTCCATCCTGTTAGTGGAGTTTGTCAAACAAGAAGTGGAAAAAGGTGGTGATATTCAAAATGCAGTAATCACCGCCGGACAGATTCGTATGCGCCCGATTTTTATCACTGCTCTAACCTTGATGGCAGGTGCCGCCGCAATTATCTCCGATCCTATCTTTCAAGGTATGGCTGTTACCCTCTTGTTCGGTACTGCTGTTGCAACGGTGTTAACATTAATCGTAGTTCCTCTTGGTTGCATCAGTGCCAAGAAACAATTTTACCATATGGCAATCGAATCAGGCTTTAAAGTGTCATCAGATGCGTCTCCTTCAGCCGCCGATGCGAGCAATGACCTGCCACCTATGCCACTACCGATGCTTATCTGGAGCAAGGTGGCCAGCATTCTGTTATGGATCTTTTTCGTGGGTAGAGGCGTTTATCTTTTATTATCTTCCATCGTGGTCGCCTGGTGGCAAAAGCTTAAAAATCTGTTTGGTTCTGATCCGCAACCGGAAAACGGTAGCGATGGTCCTGCACCAGATTCCCCCTCTCCAACACCTTCCGGTGGTGGTGGTGGTGGTGGTGCCAGTGGCGCAGTGGTGGCGATGGCAAGCGCAACTGAATTAAGTGAATCCGCACCAACAACTGGTATTGGCGAGATCAAAACTGAAACCTCTGCGAACTTAAGGGCAGATACCAAGCCGAAAAAAACGTCGGCAAAAAAATTATCAGTTAAGAAAAAACCAATAAAAAAGAAAACTAAGGCTAACAAAAAAACCACAACCAGCAATGGAGCTGCAGCTAGCGAATCTGAAAAGAAAACAATACCCACACGAAAACGTCGTGGCATTAAACTAAAACCGGCTTAAACCAGAAGACTACATGTAAAGACCAACCCGGAGAGCTAAAGAGAAGTAAAGGATAATAGCCCATGAAGTTACTAGCACATCTACCTTTAATGTTATGCCTGACTATAGTAATTATGTTTGGTAACAGCGAATTAGTTGCAGAAGACACATTTGAACAACGTAGCGACCACTCGTCAGTTTCGCAATCAGTCACTCTGCTGAAACCGCCGCCTGGACCCTACCGCAGTATACCAAACAGTAACAGACAATTTCCTGCGATGAATAAACAAGCACGCAGCTTCTATCCCGGTGCGCCTGCTGCCCAGACGCCTTCTACTCAGGCAATGATGATGCCACCCGTAGATCAGCGGGTACAGATGCCTCGGCGCTGGGCGCCACCACCTGCTATATCGCAGCAGCCAGAGCGGGCGCAGCAATCCCCGATCATGGACCCCCGAAGCTACCCGCCACCAAATTGGGTGCCTAGGCAGCAATACTCACAGCCCCCAAATAGGTGGCAACAACAGTGGGGGCAACAACGTCCACAAACTTATCCAGTACCGAATTATCCACCGCAGTATCGGATGCCGGGCCCTAACAGGGTAATACCGAACCAGCCACCAGCAGCATATTGGCAACAACCGAATTGGGCGCAGCGCCCGCCGATGCCAGGTTATCAACAAGATCCTGCTGGTCAAGGACAGGTTATGCCACCACCGCAACCAGTTTGGCGCTATGGTCCAGGAATGTAATAGAAATCAGATAAGATTGGCGTTGATGACATTTAAAGTAAAAAACTATAAAAGAGATATTGCTATGAACATGCAAAACAACATTAAGCAAACAAGCATCACTGTTCTATTAATGCTATACATCTCGCCGGTTATGTCTGATTCACACTGGCAACAATCATCGGCGCAAACGAATGTATATGGTTCGCGATCGCAAGAACCAACGTGTTGTTATTCGCAAAGCCGTTTGTGGCAAAACACCAACACTCAGTCAGGATGGAGCGTTAACCGCAAGAACTTTGATCCTAATGGATTTCCACAGCGTTCCGACTACCGTCCTATACGTCCAGAGCCCTTGCCGCGTGATAACGCTCAGCAAAACCCTTGGTCGGTTAACTCTCCCGGTTTCGTAGGAGAAAGAGGTCGTGCACGACGCCCTAACGGACAATGGTCCAATGCACAGTATTTTCAGCCAGCGTATTACAACTATCCCCCGCCGGTGGCGATGGAAAGGGGCGGTTGGGAAACTGATTTGATACTTTTAGGAGCCGGTCTTCACGGTGACCCTTACTTTAATGGTCCATTGTACCCCGGTTATGGTTTAGCGCCTTTCGGAGGTCCATTTGGTCCGGGATATCTGCCGGGCATGTGGTAGTAACAATTGATTTATGGTAACAGAAAATGAACGAGTCTCCCTACGTACGTTTTCTGATTTTAATCGGGGAGTGGGTGGCATAGTTTGCTATGTCTGTATTTATTATTAATTAGAAAGGAAGGTAAGATGGATAAATTTATAAAAATGCTTACTGCAGCTGTATTGGTAGGGGCTATTGCTCTGCCGATGACAGCGCATGCGTGGGGTCCTTGGGGCGGTAGTCCTTGGGGTGGTGGTCCTTGGGGTGGTAGTCCTTGGGGCAATAATTATGGTGGCGGTCCGTTTGATGGCACTGGCAATGGTTGGGGTGATGGCAACATGTCCTTCAACATGGGTGGCCGCAGCTCCGGATATGGCCAAGGTCAAGGTCAAGGTTATGGCCAAGGTTATGGTGGTTATCCTGGCTATGGTGGTTATCCTGGCTATGGTGGTTATCCTGGCTATGGTGGTGGCGGATATGGCCCCGGCTATGGTGGCGGTTATGCACCTCCTCCAGCGTATGGTCCTCCTCCAGGGTATTATGCTCCACGACAGCAGGGTTATGGTTACGGGCCAAACTACGGCCAGCCACCTGCTCCACAAGCACAAAACCAAAGCAACAAGTAACACGCAGTGTCTATGGATTTCACAGGGAAGTACCTACAAGGAGAACACAGGGAAGTGTTCTCGACATTTTTTAAATACGTTAAAGTTACAGAGGAGAGAAAGAAATGACCAGCTTTGTACGTTCTGTATCGTTCGGTCTTAGCACCTTGTTATTCTGCATGGGCGCCCACGCTGAGGGTGAGGTAATCCAGTTTTCCGCCGATGCTGTGCAACAAGCTCCTGATCGACCCACATTTAATGCGCGAATCTATTTCGGTAAAAATGCGGTACGTAACGAATATGAAATTAACGGTCAGCAATTTGTAGAAATTCTACGAAACAAGGAAAAAGACAAGTTGATACTTAATCCGGCGCTCAAGGAGTATATAATACAGCCTGGCTCGCAATTTATGTCACCACAGAAACGCGCAAAAAAATCAAAGGACCTTAGTCCTTGTGAGGGTGTACCTAATGTCCGTTGCGTTAAAAAAGGTGAGGAAACACTAGGCGGACGATCCGCAGAGAAATGGGAATTCATCAGCACGGCTACTGGGCGTGAGGTTCGTAGTTTGACCTGGATCGATGTACAACGACGATTTCCGGTAAAGCAAATGTATCCAGATGGCTCAATGTTTGAAATGACGCTTGTCGGAAAAGAAAAACTCAACGGTCGAAACACAGAAAAGTGGGACGTCATTCATAAACGTCCCGATGGATTCAGCTCGCATGCCAGGCAATGGCATGACACTGCGCTGCATATTGCAATTCGCGAGGAGTGGCCGGGCGGTTACTTGCGTGAATTAAAGAATATCAAGGTAGGAAAGCAGTCCGGCAAATTATTCGATATCCCAAAGGATTATAACCAAATTCAACGCCCAAACTATGATAATAATCAAGCCCCTGCGCCAGCGCGTATGGGATCTTAGAATTATTGATAAATTAATATGACTGAAGCAAAAAAATGATTACAGTAGTCGCAAACCTCAAAGGTGGATCAGGGAAAAGCACCGTGGTGTTTAACCTCGCGCTGTGGTTGCAGTCAAAAGCTCAACCGGTAGTGACCTATGATCTCGACCCACAATGCACTTTAAGTGATGTGGCCGACGTCAGGCGCGAAGAATGCTACACGCCTCCGTTGCAAGTTTACCAAAGCGGCAAGGCATTAAAAGAAAAATTGTTATACCACCCGGGTGAAGTGCTTGTCGATGTTGGTGCCGCCAACATGGATGGTATGAAGTCGGCATTGGCTGTTGCTCACTTAGTGGTGGTACCGGTACCACCGAGCCAACCGGATATTTGGGCAACTCAACGCTTTTTGAAAATCGTGGATGATGCTTTGGAAGCTGGCAGCGATAGGCCAAACATATTGGCCTTTGTCAATCGAGCAGATACACATAGTGCGGTGCGTGAATCGGACGAGGCGGAGGAAGCCTTGAAAACTCTACCGGGCATCACGGTTCTGTCAACACGTCTTTGTCAACGCACTCTTTATCGGCGTTCGCTAAGTGAAGGTCTGGCGATGTTTGAATTATCGGCACGCAGCAAGGCTTCGCAAGAATTCGACAGATTTGCTCAAGGACTTTATCCCGATTATCAAAGCTCAACAAAGAAATCCAAGTCTGTGTAAAAGGATAAATTGATATGTATGTAATCAGAACACTACTTAGTTACAGCCTCGTTATTGTAGTCGTTGCCGCGGCTGTGTTGTTTTATCAATACCGTGACCGATTAATCCCGGAAGCCAATGCAATGTATGAGGATTACCGGGCGATGCTTGTCACTGCAGTAGAAAAACTGCCCACTACGAAAAAACCAACCGAACAACCGCAAGATTCGCCATTATCTAACGAGCAAGAACCCGCGACAGTAGTGCTTGACCACGTCGCAACAGATCAGGATACCGAATCCAAAGCAATAAACCCTGAACCTGTAGCAGTAGCGGTGCTACAGGAAGATAACGCTATGCAGACACCGACACCAAAAGAAGAACAGCTTGGAGAAACGGAAGATATAAGTACCAATGCAGCGATCGACGAAGCGCCAGCCGAAAATGTAAGCACAAACGAAGAAGGTATAGCAGAACACACGACAAATGAATCACCAATTGATAAAGAGGAACCATTGGATATTCCCGTAATGGAACCTGTGACAGCGGAAAAACCTACAACACAAGAAAAAGAAATTGTTGTGTCAGAAAATGAAACAGAGTCGGTGCCTATAGAATCAACCGAAGTTCAAGATGTGCCGCCCGCTAAGACGGTTAGTAAAGAACCCGTGAATGACAGAACATCAGGTACGCCCACTGTGGAATTTAATTTATTAGCACGGGCACGGAACGCTTTTTGGCGTGGTCAACTCGATGAAGCGGTAAGTTCTTACCAAGAACTAGTCAATACTAATCCGGCAGATCCCAACGCATATGGAGAATTAGGCAACGTGTATTACGCTATGGGAAATTGGGAAAAAGCGGGCGATGCTTATTACGAGGCAGCAAAACGTTTGATTAAGCGCAATCAAACTGAACAACTGGAATATCTGCTGCGTGTGTTGCATGGATTAAATGAGGAAAAGGCAAAAAAATTAATGCAACAACAAAATAAAGGATAGTCAATTGAATGATACCAACCACAAAAATGAAGGCCAGACATTGACTGTTAATACCTCGAAAGATTATATACAAGAAGAAACAGACAAGTCTGATTATCTGGAGAGATTGTCGACAGCATTTATGGCCAGTGCCAGACGTTGGGAGATGGTCGTCTATCCGTCATTATTTGCATTCATTCTATTATCGGTATACGGCTTCTTTTTGATTTACAGTTTAACAGAAGATGCAAATATCATGGCCAGAGAAATGGTGGCGGTGTCGCAAAAAGCCGAAGTAATGTCCCAAAACATGGTGGTAATGACCCAATTAATGGCGGAACAGCAAAAGTCAATGAGTGATATGGCGATGAGTGTGCGTGGGATAAACCTCACAACACATCGGATGGGCCAGGATGTTTCCATGATGAATCACAGTATATCGCGACCATTATCGGTTATGAATGGCTTTTTACCGTGGGGTCAATGAGTAAATTTAACATTATTTTGCACGCGCGATGATATCTACAGGGTCGTACCGCATCGGCCTTGGATCAATTTAATAACTATTGGATACTAATATGCTAGGACAGACTAAAGAGATAGCGGATCGATTGAGCGATCTGGAAAACCATATACGCGATGAAAATCCGCTTTTGGTTGACGTGATCAGAAGTTATCGACAGCTCGATACACTGGCGCGTCGTATCGGATTTATAGACCGAAATCAATCTTATGCCGCAATGATTCCCTGGTGGCCTTTGATTTCCATTCTTGGCACCTTCTCGGCGGGAAAGTCGACCTTTATAAATCATTATTTGGGCAAGGATCTACAACAGACCGGCAATCAGGCGGTTGACGATAAATTTTCAGTAATCTGCTACTCTAATAATGCTGATACACGTGTGTTACCAGGTGTGGCACTGGATGCTGACCCACGTTTTCCATTTTTTAATTTCAGCGAACAATTGGAAAAAGTTACCAGTGGTGAAGGTGACCGGGTAGATGCTTATCTGCAACTTAAAACCTGCGATAGTGAACTCTTACGCGGCAACATTATTATCGACTCACCGGGATTTGATGCCGATTCACAACGTACTTCAACTTTAAAAATAACCGATTACATAATCGAGCTATCTGATTTGGTACTAGTGTTTTTTGATGCACGTCACCCTGAACCGGGAGCAATGCAGGATACCTTGACTCATCTAGTGGGCGGTACCATTAAACGCCACGATTCAAATAAATTTTTACATATTCTTAATCAAATAGACACCACTGCAAGAGAAGATAATCCAGAGGATGTGGTAGGCGCATGGCAACGTGCTTTAGCCCAAGAAGGCCTAACTGCTGGCAAATTTTATCAGATTTACAATAAGCAAGCGGCCAATCCCATTGATGATCCTGCGCTGCGAGAACGTTATGAACGTAAGTGCGACGAAGACTTACAGGCGATACACAAACGCATGGAGCAAGTTCGGGTAGAACGTGCGTATCGTATTATTAAGAGTCTGGAAAAAACTGCCCGAAATATCAAAGACGTTCAGGTGCCACACTTAAAAGAACTATCAACGAATTGGATTCGCGGCACTTTGTGGCGAGATGGTATTATCTGGATGCTGATTCTAGGTGGTTCACTGTTCACTACCATTAAGATGAATTACTGGACTGGATTCGATCTCACAGTCCCTGGCCTAGACCGAGTGCTGGCAAGCACTGCAGGAACGGTATTAGCAGGATTTCTTGTATTTGCCCTGATTATACTGATTCATTCGCTGGCACGGCGTTGGGCAGCGTCCAGCATTTTACGTGGATTAAGGAAGCACGCGCGTGATGATACTGAATTTGAAAACCTCAGTCGTGCATTACTAAAAAATACACGATGGTGGCGCAGCGTATTTCGCCCAAATCCAGTAGGTTGGAATCGGCGTGTAAACCGAAAGTTGGATGCAATTATTGCTGCCGCTGATACGCATATTCAATCCCTAAATAACCGTTTTACTAGCCCGTCCGGTAATGCGCTCGACCAGCAACACACATCAAATGTTGGCGAACATGATAATGACAGCCCTGCTCTGCCGGTTGACTATGTGCCTACTACAGACGCAGAAATAGCACAGCAAGCACGCCTTTAATTAATAAACTAATTTTGAATATGGAGAAACCACAATGAGCGAATCTGATAAAAGCAACGAGGATGCAAAAAAAGTCACTAAAGAGGAAACTGTGACTAATTCGGATACGGTTAACGCAGATACCACGAAAGATACGAAAGATATGAAAGATACGAAAGATGCCAAAGATACGAAAGACGAGCCCGTGACCAATTTAGATGCGGTTAACACAGATACCACGAAAGACGTAGAGAAGCCACCGCAGAAAAAAACAGTAAAGAAACGGGCAATAAAGATGAAAGACACAGATAGCCAACCGGAAAGTGAACAACCGGCGGAGGACAGCACCGCCCAACAGCGCGAAGCCTTATCCCAGAAGTTACAAGATATGGGTGTTATGCCGGGAAAAAAGCAGCAAGATGATACCGAGAGTTCCAAGGCTAGTCTCATACCGCGCTTTGCCGTTATAGGTGGCGTACTCGTCGCGCTAGTAATCGGGTGGATAGCGTATAATGAGATAACGAGAGATTCAGACAACGACGTCGATCAAGTGGCGCAAGGTTTTCCGCAAGGGCAATATGTCGATCCGTGGGGACGACCCTATGTGCAAAATCCAATGCCGTCAACTGATAAGCAAACAACAGACGAACAAGCACAAAACAAGCCCGGTCAAGCTCCGCAGGTAGATCCGTGGGGACGGCCGTATATGCAAAGACCACTGCCCTCAACCGATAAGCAAGCTACAGACGAACAGGCACAAAACCAGTCCACTCAAGGTCCGCAGTTGGATCCATGGGGACGGCCGTATATGCAAAGACCACTGCCCTCAACCGATAAGCAAACTACAGACGAACAGGCAGAAAACCAGACCACCCAAGCTCCGCAGTTGGATCCATGGGGACGGCCGTATATGCACAGACCACTGCCTTCAGCCGATAAGCAAACTACAGACGAACAGGCACAAAACCAGACCGCCCAAGCTCCGCAGGTAGATCCATGGGGACGGCCGTATGCGCAACGCCCACCCATGATGCCTTACAGGGCTTATCCCCAGCCGCAGGGTTACGATAGCAGATTTTACGCGGCGCAGCGCTGGCAGCAACAACCTCCTCGACCGATGATGTGGCAACCACCGCAGTGGAGATTACCACCGCAAGCGCATCAAGCAGAGCCAGAAAATGCAGGGAGTCCTAAGGAGGATGCTAAGGAGGATGATGCTAAAGCGGATGAGCAAAGTGCAGCAACTAAGCCGAACCCGAGTGTACCAGATCAAGCGTATTTTCCGCCGGCATATCCGCAACAATATCGGCCGTTTCCGCCATTCCCTGCTCCTGGATATTATGGCCCCTACAGGTATCCACCGGTTCCCTATTAACAATAACTAATGGATAACCGAACCAAGTTTAACCTCCTCACGTAAATCGAAAATAGGGTATACTAAGATTTGGATTTAAAGTAAGTAAAAATAATAACAGTGCACTTGTCAGGCTCGGATAGAAATTTATCCGAGCTCGGACCATTAGTCCGGGCCGGCTTTTCCGACAAAGACACTAGGAAATGGGAGCTAATTCTATGTTAAACACAAAACAAAAACGTCTCGCTTTTGTTCTTTACGTAAGCATGGTGTTAATTTTAATGGGTATTCTCTTCACCTACAATGGCATGGATAGCCCTTGGCCATGGATGTGTGTTTCTTTCTTTGTGATCGCGCCGATGTTTTACATAAAACTTGTCAAACTGCCTTATATGATGTGGAAAGAATCATACACAGTCGGTGTAGCCGAAATTGATTATGACCACAAGAAATTAGTGGAATTGATTAATAAAGTCGTCTCGGCTTCTAGCTATAAAATGGGTGACGATTACTCGCAAAAAATATTCGATAAGTTGATTAGCTATACGAAATACCATCTTGCTCGGGAAGAAAGCCTGATGGCGGAATATGACTACCCGGATCGGAAGAATCATATCATCCAGCACAGAAAATTCATCGAAAAGGTCGATTACTTTTGCAGTAATTTAGGTACGGGTGGCAAAACATCGTACCCTGAAATTTTCGATTTCCTAAAAAACTGGCTGATTAAACACATTTGTAAAACCGATAAAAAACTCGGTATCTTTATCCAAGCAAAACGCGCAGAAGCTTTTGATGCCCAAGAACGACTCGCATATGCCTCTAATCTCAAAGAAAAGGAAGCAAATAGTTCTAATATTTTAGAAAAACAAACAGTTACTTCTGAATAATATTTTTACAATTAACTCGAAAATTTCTGTTATCCAGAGTACAGCCAGTTTAGGTATTTTTATGTTCTATATACTTACTACTGATTATCAATCGCCGTTTTATATTTACGGACATACGGCTTAGAAATCTCCAGCAGCCCCACGGTTCATAATATCCTGGATAATAGTTTTAACTTGCAATGCTTCCTTTTTTAACTCCGGTGGTAACGGCGTGCCCCCATGAATCATAAGATCCATATTCAACGAATATATCCACAACTGCTTATTCTTATCCTCTAACAGTGTAACTCTACAAGGCAGATAGGCGGAGTATGCATCATTGTATTCCAGCATCTGGGCAGCCGTAAGAGCATTACAAAACATATAGATCTTAACAAAACGGTAATCCTTGCCCTTCATTGCGGCCACTTGTTTGGAGAGTGGCAATTCGCCAACATTCTTTATATTGTGTTCATTGGCGACCAAGAGCATACTTTGTTCAACATCCTCTACTGATACACCTTCCTGTACTTTAACTTTCCATACGGTCGCTTCCGCAGCATTACCTGTCTCGATTATCCTTTCGGCAAGAGTTTTATAGGATTCCCATGCTTTATCATCAAATTCACTGAATCGCGACACAACCGAGTGCACCTTGGGATAAGCGACGGCAATAGCGACAATGACGACGAGTCCAAATATGGCAAGTATGTTTCGTAAAATTTTCATAATTAAAAGCTCCCTCGTTTTCTTAGATATATTATTTACTGGTATTTTCAGTGGCAGTAGGTTTTCCTTGCTACACATATCACGTATTACTTAACAGTAAACGCTATGCCAATCAGTAAGTTACTGTTTTTCAGTGGTTTACAATGTGTTGTTGCAGCCGCCACAAATAGCGCCTGAACGAATAATGCAGTTATGTCCTTATTTTCACGTAATTATTTTTCTACTTAGGTATTTTATCCCCCAGTGCAACAGATTTTTTGTTGCAAACCAATCACGTGTTTCAATACCTCCTCACATTCATGGTTTTTCCTCCTATTCCTATTCCTTCCCAATCAATTGCAGATATTGCGATTCATTTATAACTTGGACTCCCTTTGACTTGGCAGCGTTAATTTTTGTTTCCCCTACATTTTCGCCTGTTACCAGATAGTCCGTTTTTTTGCTTACTGAAGCAGAGACTTTTGCCCCTAATTTACGCGCTTCAGCCTCTATTTCCGCTCTCTTATTTGATACCATCATACCAGTAAAAACTATTTGTTTCCCCGCTATTTTGCTTATTATACCTGCTTCTTTAAGTTCTGATAGAAAGGGTGTAATTTGCAGGTTAAATCCCTGCTCATATAAGGCCATAAATTGACTTCGTATCTTTTTTAGACTGGATACAATGGCTTTTGCCGTGACTTTCGCAAATCCTTCCACTTCAGCTATCTTGTCTTCATCAAGCTCAAATACGTCTTGCAGCCGATAGTGGCGAAGCAACTTTTCACAGTTTCCTCCTCCCATTCGAAATACACCAAAAGCTGCAAGAAACCGCCAATCTTCAATCGGGTCAATGATGCTCCTTTGTAGCTGATCTGTCATATTTTGACATTGTACCGGACCAAAACAATTTATTATCTTTTTGGTTTCTGTATCTTCTTTTTCGCATTCCATTTGCCTGAAGTCATCGACCCCCATTTGATATATCTGTAAAACTGTTCTGACGCCGTTCAGGTACAGCTTATTGATAGTCTTAGCACCAAACCCGTCAATATTCCCCAGGGTCTTAAAAAAATGTTCCATCGTATGCTCAATCTGTGCAGGACATTCCATGGAATTTGAGCAATAAAGATAATCACCATCCCAAATCAGCTTGGTCTGACAACTTGGACATGTTTCCGGTATTATAGGATTAGAAGGTTTTATAACTTTTTCAATTTTGGGGATTACAAGCCCACTACGAACTAATTCAATGACTGCGCCTGGGCCAATACCATTATTTTCAACCATCTTGTAATGATGTGCTGAGACCCTTCGAATTGTTGCACCACTCAGACGTGTTGGTTCTATTTCCACTACAGGATTGACACGGCCACTTCGTGAAGTTTGGTGCACAACACGCAATATTTTTACCTCTGCCTTTTCTATATTTGCTTTAAAAGCGATTTGCCAACGGTGATGATGACGAGTCGCCCCCATATATTGTTTAAGTATTTCATTGGTAACTTCCAGTATTACGCCATCTACATCGTAGTCCTCGTATGCCCACACCCTTGCTACTACGTTGTCAAAGTCTTCAACTAGGTCACTAATATTTCCTTTCCAAGAACGAAGTTGTGAGAACGGCATGAATACTGCCGCCTTCTTGTCAATTGCTCTTTGCACACGAGCATCTACTTTTTTTTCTGCTAATATCGCGGCTTGAAAATTTCGCGTGTTGTCAAAATCTTTGGAAAGAAATTTCTTAAAATACTCCGTTTCCACCACTATTTCCCCAGCACCATGACCCCGCTTGCCATCACCACCAACGACAAGCCCACGTTCAAATACTCGTGTTACATCTGTACCACGCCTTCCATCTCCGCGTGTGTATAAGTGTTTTCCATCATCATATGCAGCAAAACCATCCAACTTTGGTGTAAGTAGAATTGATAATTTCTCATCATTGATACCAATATCCTTGGCAGATTTTTGCAAACGTTTAATCCACCGCTCTACTTCTTGGCGACTATACGCCTTATCGGTAGAAAGCATCTGAACCGGTAATTCTACAGTTTTACCAATAAACGCTGCTTCCGGTTCAACAACTTCAAGAAAGGGGTGTTTTGGATGTCGATTTCTAAGCTCTGCAATATAGATAAAATCATAATCACTATCAGTTACAACCTGTGCCCCACCCCTATAGGCTGCATTAGAAATTTCTAAAAACTCTATCAATTGAGCGTCCGACAAACAATCAACATCAATAGCTCTTTCAGCTATTTTGAATACTTTTTCCTCTGTTAAGCTTTTTAACTTAATCCCAGATTTTTTTAATATGCTTTTTTGTTCTTTTGTAAACATTCCTGTCATCTCATTAGAGCCGTACTTGTTGTTGTCTAAATAAGTAAGATGGCCGTATTGGGCAACTTGTGACGTTCTCAAACATCGATCCGAACGGCACGCTAACATCCGATCTTGTCAGAAAGCTCCTCTTTATAGCCAAATTGAGTCATGTCTTTAATTTTTTGTGGGTATAACACACCATCCAAATGATCGACTTCGTGCTGGACAACGCGCGCATGAAAGCCATCAACCTCTTTCTCTATCTTTGATCCCGAGGCATCGTAACCCGAATACCGAATCGATTTATAGCGCGGCACTAAGCCACGCATACCCGGCACACTAATACACCCCTCCCAGCCATCCTCTTTTTCATCGCTTAATAGAGTAATCACTGGATTAATTAGCGTTGTTAGAGGTATTGGGTCCATTCCTGGATAACGCGGGTTCTCGGTTATGCCAAATATTACCACGCGCCATAATACTCCGATTTGCGGAGCCGCCAAACCGGCCCCATCTTCCGCTTCCATCGTATCAAGCATATCCAATATTAACTTATCGAGCATTGCTGTGTTAAAATCGTGCACTGGATATGATTTCTCAAGCAATATGGGGTGTCCAATTCGAAGTACTCGTCTTATAGTCATGCCCGTTCTCTCGCTATGGAATTGCTCTATAATACTATAAGCAGCACTCACCCGAATACCATAAAGTAGCATTAAATTTAGGACCAAACAGTGACATTAAACAAACAGAATTCATTATTTATCAAACACTTATCACTTATCACCGTGTGTCTGATCGCATTTGCATCAAATGCATATGCGGCAAAATCCTCATCAGGACCGCCCTGGTATGAAATCGAGGTGATTATCTTTTCCAACCAACTTGAATTGGGAGTGGCCAGCGAAAATTGGCAGGTGGATGGCCCACCAGCCCACACTGCTTCTCCTATTAGTTTACGCTTACCCGGGGACAACACTCCGATTGAAACACCCTCCGGATTTGAAGACGGCACGGCTAATATGAACATGGGCGGAATGGCTCAGAACAAAGCCTATGTTATGTTGGATCGATCGGAATTTCAGTTGACCAATATTTCTAACAAACTCGCAAAGTCTGCAAATTACAAAATCCTGCTACATTTTGCCTGGAGACAACCAACACTTTCACAGTCAGAATCTCTACCAGTTTATGTCTTTAACGGCATGAACCAAAAACAGCCGCTAGCTGCGCCTCAACGCAATCAATTTGGTGATCCCGCCGTTTATGGTGCTTCTACTGTTGAAGGCCCCCAAATACAAGATTTTAGTGGGACCATACGTGTGAGTGTTTCTCGTTATCTACATGTCGAAACCGACTTACATCTACGCGCCCCCGTTTGGCAACAAGATACCGTAGAGGTTGTTGATAATGACAGTGGTGGCGGTAGTATTAGTTCGTTTTTTGGCGTACAACCCACCCAAATGACGACTATGCTTGTGGAAAGAGAAGTCATAACCGATTTTAGACTGTTAGAAACTAGAAGAATGCGCAGTAAGGAAACACATTATTACGATCACCCTAAATTTAGTGTCATTGTTTTGGTTACACCTTACGCTATTGAGCCTGGTAATTAAATCGGCTACCCAAAAAGTATCTGTAGCAACTCGTTCCCATGCTCGGCATCAGTAGTGTCCGGTTAATTTAGAATTGAAAACGTCAAGCCTATAATGTAGCGTGCGCCGTGCGCACGAATTCTACCAATGTACATGGATGTACAAGTGTCGCAAAGTGCATGGATGCATGAGAGCGACCAATTTGCACCGCAATTTCCACCGAATTGGTGGCAAAAACGTGCGCACGGCGCACGCTACGTTTTCTCGCTCCCACGCGGAGCGTGGGAACGTGAAACAGGACACCACTGTAGCCTAAATCGATTTAACCAAGTGGTTGAGTATTTTTACCACGTCAGCCATTCCTGTAGTCAACTGTTTTTCGATTTCCTGCATGGTAATTTCAGCTTCACCCCTACCAGCGGCACGATTTGCTACCACTGCACAGCATGCGTAGTCAATATCAAGCTCACGTGCCAGAGCGGCTTCCGGCATGCCAGTCATTCCAACGATATCGCATCCGTCTCGTTCCAGCCGATCCACTTCAGCCGCCGTCTCCAAACGGGGGCCTTGGGTCGCTGCGTAGGTCCCGCCTATCGCTATATTTATCTGAGCTGCCTTTGCGGCATTAATTATCAATTGTCGTAAATTTTCACTGTAGGGAGATGTAAAGTCTATGTGGGTTACATTGCTAAGATCCTCTTCAAAATAAGTCGATATTCTTGAATAGGTGTAGTCAATGATTTGATCTGGAATAATTAGCATAGCCGCATCCAGATCACGGCGAATACCTCCAACAGCAGCAACAGAAATAACACGATAGGCCCCCGCCTCCCTAAGTGCCCACATGTTCGCCCTATAATTGACTTTGTGAGGCGGAATAGTATGACCATAACCATGCCGTGGTAAAAATACAATATTATTGTCTGCCAAAACTCCACGTGTTATGGGTCCTGACGGTTCACCATAAGGTGTATCTATGATTTCCTGACTGATGTTATCCAGATTTTGAAGTTTTGTTAAACCAGTACCACCGATTATAGCTAGGTCTGTCACTAGCGCCTCCATGCGTTGCACTAAAATAATTGGATATTGCTATTCTTCTATTACGGCATAGATACCATTTAAATTGCGTAAATAACCCTTATAATCCATACCGTAGCCAAAAACATATCGATCATTAACATGCAAGCCGGTAAAATCGGCTTGTGCAAGGGACTTTCTGTCATGACGTTTATTAACCAAAACAGCAGAGTGCACTGTCGCCGCGCCATTACAGTTACAGTATTCAACTATTGCTGCCATTGTTAGGCCTTCGTCCAGGATATCATCGACTATCAAGACATTCCGGTTCTCCAGTGATGCTGATGGCTTTGAAATCCAATTTAACTCGCTACCCTGAGTCCCTCCTTGATAACGAGTTGCGTGAATGTAATCGTATTGAAGGGGAAACTGCAAGCGCAATAATAACTGCGCCATGGTAATCAGACCCCCATTCATAACACACAACAACAAGGGATTTTTGTCCTGTAAGAGGATTTCAATGTCACTGGCCATAACATCTAAGGCCGCTTCGATCTGTTTATGATTAAAACAACATTCAGAATTCTCTAAAACCTGACGGGCTTGATTAACTGTAATGGCCATAAGTACATTTATAATTTTAGTTGTATTTATTATTAGTAAGTAAATGTAACCGTATCGCCGTCCATTGCTTCACTGATTACGTAGGCGCCGCCAACCGTTTCTGAAATTTCTGGTATGAGATCATCACCCCACATTTCTATAGTGGGAGTACATACCTTAAATTTCACGCCAGCTTTATGGGCATCTTTCATAATATCGTAAACGGATTTCTCACTACCTTCTTGAATGTAAAGGTTTTCTGCGACACCCTTTTTAGCCAATTCACCGGCTAAGCCGGTAAGGATGATCTCGACATCGTATTCCATTGCAGCGGCAACGGTTGCTTGATAAAAGGGGGCACCGAGTTCTGGGCCATTTTTAGGATCTGTATTGACCATCACTATTAGAAGTTTCTCTGCCATCTAATTCCTCCTACCCATAAGCAACCGAATTATTATAATTATACTATACAATTTCTGGAGTAAGTAATTAATGAATCTCAATTATTTGCCGCATCATTCGGTGTAGAAAAACCGTAGCGTGCGCCGTGCGACTGTGAACGTATTCTCAATGTAGGGTGGATAGTGCACATTTTCTTGGTTTTTGAATACTTTCACAGTCTCCGTGCGCACGGCGCACGCTACTTTTTCACATTTGAATGATCTGAATCGGGTGCAATATGAATGGTGGAAGTGGGAAACGCAATCTGGGCTCCGTGCTCAGAAATGATCTCATTGATTTTAAGCAAAATAGCCTGTTTAATCTGATGAAATTCAGTCCACACCGTAGTTTTTGTAAACGTGTAAACAAAAAAATCTAACGAGGATGGCGCAAAGCTGTTAAAATTTACCATGAGGGTTTGATCAGTATCAATTGCAGGGTGGCTTTTTAACATTTTTTCAATATCGTTTAAAATAGGCGCCATTTTTGTGGCATCATCATAACGAATACCAATGGTTTCATAGATGCGTCTATTAGCCATTCTTGATGGGTTTTCCACGGCAATTGTTGCAAATACTGAATTTGGCACATACAGCGGTCGTTTATCAAAGGTACGAATAATCGTTAATCGCCAACCAATTTTTTCAACTGTTCCCTCGATTGATCGATCTGGCGAACGAATCCACTCACCGACTGAAAAGGGTCTATCCAAATAAATCATTAATCCGCCAAAGAAATTGGCTAACAAGTCTCTCGCTGCAAAACCGATGGCGATACCTCCCACACCACCAAATGCCAATACTCCTGAAACGCTAAATCCGAGCGTCTGTAGGGTAATAAGTGCTGCTGTAATGATTACTGACAAACGTAGCAATTTTGCGATGGCATCCATCGTAGTGAGGTCAACAGTTCCACCTTTCGCTTGGCGAGACTTGATAATATTAATTTCAGTTTGCTTAATTAGGCGAACCAAAAACCAGGTCAAGATTGCAATAACACCTATGTCACGAAATGGCTGAATCAAGTCAAATATGGCGATGTCTTTATCGTATTGCACATACCTTGCTGCAAAACTAAATCCTAAAACCCAGATAAAATAAACAATGGGCCTACGTATCGCTTCCAGTAACGCATCGTCCCATGGATTAGCGGTATGCTCTAGCCGTTTTGCAAGCTTTTTTAAAATCCGGCGCTGAATAAAATCGAGTACCAAAGTAGCAAATACGATAATAAAGACTTTTGACACCCAAAAATATTCACTTTGCAAATAATTCCAATCGAACAAAACATCACCTCACTAGCGTTATATTCCGTTTTATTTATAGATAATCAGGCAAAATTAGAGCGTAGCTGTTGTACGTCAGCAACGGCTTTGTGCCAGTTAATATCTTTTAGCATTTTTTCACGACGTATTTTGTTTTTTCCATGGAGTCGAACCAAACGCAGATGGGTCACAGGATCGTTCTGTTCTTCAAGATTATCCAGCACTTTTTCAGCCGATTCCGGATCATTGCACACTAAGGCCATATCACATCCGGCTCGAATTGCCGAGTCTACCCTTTCAATAATATCACCAGCGACACTGGCAGCCTTCATGCTTAAATCATCACTGAATATTACACCTTGAAAACCTAAGCGTTGGCGTAACACATCTTGCAGCCAAAACTCTGAGAATCCAGCAGGATTGGGATCAACATTTGAATAAATCACATGAGCAGGCATTATACCCGCTAGGCTAGATCGAGCCAATTTAATAAAGGGCTTCATATCCAGTTCGTAAATATCATCATAACTGCGTTTGTCTTCAGGAAAGCCAATATGCGAGTCAATTTTAATGGAACCATGTCCGGGAAAGTGTTTACCGATAGCAACCAGGCCCGCATTTTTCATTCCCAAAATATAGGATTGGGCAAGATCGATAACGGCACTGGGTTTGCTATGGAATGCCCTGTCTCCGATTACGTCGCTTATACCCAAATCCAGGTCCAAAACGGGTGCAAAACTAAAATCAACACCCACAGCACGTAATTCGGTTGCCATTAACCAACCGCAACTTTGTGCATATTGCTTGGCTAATGTCGGTTCGGAATCATAAACCCTACCCAAAACACCGAGGGCGGGTAACAAGGTAAATCCTTCTTTAAAACGCTGGACCCTGCCACCTTCCTGATCGACTGATACAAGCAAGTGTGGTGTTCGAACCGCATGAATTTCCTCTACTAGACGCGTAACTTGCTCAACTGAGTGAAAATTTCGCGCAAATAATATGACACCACCCACTAGTGGGTGTTTAAGCATCTCAAGTTCCTCGACGGATATTTCGAGGCCTTTTAAATCCATCATTACCGGTCCTAAAGACATAGCGATCCTCTTTATAAGTGAGTACAGTGGTCTTAATTTTTCACATCTAAACGATCTCGCAAATGGTCACCTAACAAATTGACCGCAACAACAACGCAAGCCAAACTAAGTCCAGGGACTATCACCATATGTGGCGCCACTAATAAATAATGCGCACCGTCGCGTATTATACTCCCCCAGGAAGCCGCTGGTGGTTGAACACCTAGACCTAGAAACGACAACCCTGCTTCAGCAATAATCACGCTAGCGATTCCAAAACTTGCTTCAATAATCAATGGCGCCGAAATTAGTGGTAACAAATGACGAGTAAAAATTCTAACATAACTCGTTCCTAAAGCTAAAGCGGCTTGAACATGCTCACGCTGTTTTAAACTCAACACCTGCACTCTCGCTAATCGTGCGAAGCCCACCCAACCAACAATACTCAGAGCAATGATTACATTATCTATTCCCGGCCCCATAATACCGGCGAGTGATATAGCCAACAAAATACCGGGAAAGGCCAAAAAAATGTCAATAATAAGCACAATTATTTGATCCAACTTGCCACCCACGAACCCACTGACACTGCCTATTAAGGATCCCATAGTGACGGAAATGCATACCACAGCAAACGCCACCGTAAGCGAGGTTCGTGAGCCAACAACAATACGATCAAATAGGGAACGACCAAGATCATCATAACCAAAAATTTCTTCAAATGAAGGTGTCTGCAAAATCATCTGGAGACGTACCTTATTAGGGTCTAAAGGCAATATAGGTCCAATAATAGCCATAAATAACCAAATCACCAGTATTGCTAATGGTATCCAGAAATTAATAATTTTACTCACTTATCACCTTTACATTTTCGGACAAACGAATTCGAGGATCGATAAATGCATAGATGATATCTGTTAAGGTATTTACACCCACGTAAGTCACGCTAATTAGTAACACACAGGCTTGTACCAGAGGATAATCCCGACGTTGAATAGACTCAATGGTAAGTTGGCCGATTCCTGGCCACGAAAATATCATTTCAGTGATTACGGCACCGGCCAATAACGCACCCAGCTGTAATCCTAACAAGGTTATAACCGGTAATAAGGCATTGGGAATGGCGTGTTGTATAATTACGTTAAATGGAGTTAAGCCTTTGGCTTTGGCTGTACGAATGTAATCCTCGCCGATCACTTCCAATAATGATGCCCGTATCATTCGTGACAGAATCGCAGCAAGCGCTGTACCCAAAGTTAATGCCGGCAATACAATGGAAAATGTGGATTCAGATCCACTTACAGGGAACCAAGGCAAATTCACTGCAAATAGCATTATCAACAGCGGACCCATCACAAAATTTGGGATAGAAACGCCCAATAGAGAAACAAACATAGCACCACGATCAACCATGGTATCTTTATTCACGGCGGCCAATATTCCCAAGGGAAACGCAATAAGTATGGCTACCAATAATGCCCACACTGTAAGCTTTATAGTTGCTGGTAGTCGTTCGATGATAATTTCAGAAATGGATCTATGGTAATGAATTGAAGTTCCTAAATCCAGATGTATAACACCATTGATGTATTTTAACCACTGTGTATGAATCGGCTCATTTAAGCCTAGATAAACACGTAAGGCTTCCTTATCGGCAAGCTGGGCAGACTCCCCCAACATGACCTCTACAGGATCACCTGGGATAATATGAATCAAAAAAAACACTAAACTACTCACGCCAAACAAGACCACGATGGAACTCAGTAAGCGTGTTAAAATAAAAGAAAACATCTTACCATTTAGTTTTCTAGAAAGGATTCATAAAGTGATCTATTGGTTGTTGTGGCCCCACGGATTTCACAAATTGCTGCCGAAAACTCCAGAGCACGTTGTAATAATAATTTGATTGGTAATTGTTTCGCCAGCCCTGCAATTATAACTGCACTAAAAGAGTCACCAGCACCAACGGTATCAACAAATTGCTTCGCCATAACAGGCGTACCTTTAATGATCCCCTCAGAGCTTAATATAAAAGCACCCTCTTCACCCAAGGTTACAATTAACAAATCCAAGTCGTATAGACTAAAACATTGCTTGGACAGTGTTTGATAGTCTGTTTTTCCAATGGACGGTAGGTCCATAACTGCTGCCAATTCATGGATATTCAGTTTTACAAACTGAGCTGCGTGCAAAACAGCACGTACATCTTCTATCTGCCACCAAGGTGGCCTTAAATTAATGTCAACAAAAACCGGCAATTTACATTGGCTAATTAATTGTTGCAGTGCGTCCCTTGAAGCAGACTCTCGACGAATAAGGCTGCCATGATAAATCAACGAGCATTGTTCGTTATCAAAATTGGAAGAGATATTATTGAAGCTGATATTATCGTAGGCTTGGTGAGCTAAGATATCGTAGCTCGGTTCCCCTTCATTAATCTCTATTTTCACTTGCCCCGTGGGAAAGGACTTACTGATTTGAATACCACTGGTATCCATATTCCAGTGTTCCATGGTTCGCAATACAGTGTGACCTGTTTCATCATCACCCACCGAACTGATCATAAGCGGATTTAAGCCAAAGCCTTGCAAATGCCAGGCTACGTTAAATGGAGCACCGCCTAAAACACTGGTACCATCTGGAAAACAATCAAATAGAACCTCACCAAAGACTATGGGTCGACCATCGTTTAATTTTTGCAATACGGTATCCTTTTTCAATCACAGATTTTCCAATTGTTTTGCCAATGGCACAAATTGCAAACTATAGAACATTTCAATATATCGCTGTGTTTCCTCTCGTTCTAAATCAGTTACATATTTCCAAAATCCGTAGATACGTGAAAGTGTCATCATGCGTTCGGCATATAATGCCCAAGTATAACGCCCCTGAACACGCGTAATTCCACCTTCAGATATTTTAATCCAGTAATTGGCATCTTGTCGGCACTTGCTGAAAAATTCCGCCATTATGTCTGCTGACTTTTCTGCATGATTGGGATCAACATGAAATCCTGATTGTCCGTGATCAATGATTTCTAAGGGACCGCCATAACATGTTGCAAAAGTGGGTAATCCACAGCCCATGGCTTCGATTACAGTCAATCCAAACGCCTCAAACAAGGCCGGCTGGACAAACGCGCCCTGCATGTCAGCAATATATCGATACAACTCTCCCGCCAGATTTTTATCCAAGCGCACACCAATCCAACGCACACAATTATCAAGATTATATTCATCAATTAGATCATGCATACGTTGTATTTGAGCACGCTCTTCTTCATCCGATGATTTTTCGACATCAATATGCCCCGCGATAACCAACAAATTGGCTTCTTGACGCAATTTCTCAGATTTTCCATACCACTCCACTAGCCCCGTGATATTCTTAATTATATCCAGACGCGCCATGGTAAATAATATGGGTTTATTTTCATCGATTAAGTGTCCGCGCGCATTTTCATCGGGTTCAGAAAATATCAATTCATGGATGTCTTTGTGCAATCCTTGTAGGCGTTGCTCGTGCTGAGTATATGGGAAATAAACGTCTGCGTCGGCTCCAGGTGATACGATATTAAACTTGGGATCATAAATATCAACTCCGTTTACCACACGATACAGACCCGGCATAGTAAAAGAGGTATGGCTTTCATACTGACCAATACTATTTTCGTCACCGGCAATCTCCTGATAGGTACTCGTTATAATAAAGTCAGCGGCATTCATAGCAATTAAATCCGCCGTGAATTGACAGGAGAAATGGTATTGATCTTCGTTGCCTTGCCAGTATAAATCGGAATGTAGGTATTTGGTTTTTTCTAAGGCGTGTGCAATATTGCACTGTGTTACGTGTAATTTTTTGGCCAGCATTGTCGCAACAAGATTGCCGTCGGAATAGTTACCCACAATTAGGTCGGGCCTGTCCCCAATCTCAGCCACCAATTCCTTACTCACCTCGATAGCGAATCGTTCCAGATAAGGCCAGACCTCAAAACGCGATATCCAATGGGGTATGATTTCACCTGATTGTGTGCGAAAAGGAATCCTTAGAATTCGGGCATTTTCTGTACCGACAATTTGCTCTACACGCTGATCGCTGGTGGTACCTTGAGCTTCGGGAATAAGCCGTGTAATAACGACAATTTGTGGACTGATATCGATACCCTGCTCTAACAGTCTATGCCGCATTTCCTTTTCCAGGGCACGTACTTGATCCAATATATAGACAACTTGCCCTCCTGTATCAGGTAGTCCAAGTACATTGGATTGACCAAAAAACCCATGTGGCGAGATGACGGCCACGTTAAAAATCATCGGAATACGACCCAAAAACTGTTCTAAAACACTGGGCTCTGGCGCTTCCAAAATATCGGATAACAGTAAAAGCGTATCTCTCATTCGGGCAACCACATTTCCCCAACCTGCTTCAAAACCCAAGGTTTGCAATACATGAGCAACTTCGGACCACTGCGCATCTTGGGGCTGTTCCTTCAAATAATCGTCTGCCCGTCGTATCACACGCTGTAATGTGGATACATCCTTAATTCTGTCGTTCAACATTAATTGCCGGCCTTGATACTGATGCACCCGCAAAAACTCCAGCAGTCGTTTATCACCACTGCTGATAGTATCGAATAATTGGCTCGACAAGCGACGGTTTAGAAACTCTACGCCACGACCAATGGAGCGGGATTCCTTTAATTTGGGAAACTCCCTGTTGAACGGGCCAAAATCTAACTCTAAAGTCCAGCTCTGGGAATCGCTATCACTGTTTACTAGTCGCTCTCTAAATTTTAAAAAATCAGAAACGTTTACCTCTTTGTGTTCCATAGTTTCTATATGAAATCCGATATAAATCCACCGGCCAACTCTTTCTCTGACAGCAAAATATATCCAGGGGGAATCCACAGCCGCTTCTTGACAACATGAAATAAACTTACGAAAGGGGCTATTACATAATTGCTTGGCCAGATCAGTATCTTCACAAAAGGACAAATATTCATCCCACAGATCGGAACGCAATAAAAAAGGTCTGTTTAAAACACTATAATGCCTTAAGAGGACATAAACGAGTTCTCTGTGTTCACGTAATACATTTGCCAACAACTCAAGCATGCGTTAATCCCTCTATAGTGTTAATCATTACAATAATTACCAGCAACCAAAATGCGTTAGAGAGGAATCCCCCATTTTATTGATATATAACGCACGGCCCTTTTGTACCATTTTTTGCCACTGCGCTTTATCTGTCAATACCTTATGTTAAGACCTCGGAGATTGCCGCAGGAGAGTGGACCGATGAGTAAACCGTTTTGCGGCTTTTCCATACTTGCTTCTTTGTTGAATATTAAGCTAAAACCATCCAAAATGATCGCGAACAACAACATTAGTTTATAACACTGTAAATGGCCTCTTATTTCTCGTATTATTATATACATCAAAAAACTATTCCTATAATGTTATAAAAGACCAGTCTTAGCAAACTGAATTGATTGTTTTGTATACAACTCAAGAACCTTGGTTCAATGCTTCAGTTGAACAACATGACAGATAAGTGGATTAAAGTGAAACCCAGCTAAGACTAAACAAAGTCTAGAAGTGAGTAGGTGGTGAAGTGGTTTTGAGTAGTCAGACTGTGTGATTTAGAGACTTATTCTGATCCAGTCGACGTTTGTTCGCTTGCTGGAACTGGAACTTCATCAGAAGCGGACTCTTTTCTGACAAGACGATAGCCAATGCCTGATACCGATTCGAGTAACCATCCACTTTCTGGTAATAAAGACAGTTTTTTACGCAATCGACTAATATGAATATCCACCGTGCGGGTGCTAATTTCTGCGTTTCTGCCCCAAACATTGGCTAATAAATCGGGACGCGAACGCAAACGATTAATATTGGATAGAAGATACCTTGCTAGCTTGAATTCCGTTGGGGTTAATTTAATGACATCGTTATGCCGAGTGACTTTATGTTCGCCCAAATCCAAAGTAAATTCTTCGACTTTAAGAATTTCATTAGTATCGATTGAAATATCAGCTCGTCTTGCCAAACTCTCGATTCTTGCTAATAATTCGTCGCGTTCAACAGATTTTGTTACGTAATCATCAGCTCCAGCTTTTAAAATCTTGGCCACGTCTTCACTGGCATCTCTAAAGGTCATAAATAAAACAGGTATTTCCCATCCCAGGTTTTCCCTGACCCATTTCAATACTTCATCACCATTAATATCGGGTAATTCCCAATCCAAAACAAGTAATCCAAACCTTTCATTTGCTACATTTTTAATGAAAGACTCACCTGTTGCAAATGTTTTGCACGTATGCCCAGCGCGTTCTAACCACATGGTCATTAATTTGGCTTGGCTTGGATCATCCTCAAGAATGGCAATATACATACGAGTTTCCTTAAATTAAACACACAAACCATATACATTAACGTTACAAAAATGACACATTATCACTGTAATGGCAAGCCTTAAAGGCTATCATTTACTAAATAGTGATGATTATTTTCTGTCTGTATATTTTATCTTCAACTAGCGACCAATAAAATATTGTCAATAACTGTGTTTTCTATACCAAAAACAGGGGTTTATTATGAAAATCATTTTCGTTTATGGGCTCAGTATCGCTATTGCCACTATGGTCTATGTTATAGCGGGGATATATATTTCCCAATAATCGGGTAGACTATATACGTATTCCCCCAGACTTTGTAGTCATTTATACTACAAATGTCAGAATTTAATCAAAAATATATTGGATCAGCAAATAATTTGGCATTGGGTATCACCGCCTTATTCCCTTCCTTATCTAAATTAGTATAACGCAAATCCATCGCTATCACGTTACCTTTATAGTTAGCGATTTGTATTTCAATGCGGATATCGCTCCATATTGTTTTTAATAATATTCACCGAAGAGTTCAACCCATAGAATATTTACCTAAAGACTACTCATAAAATATTCATTTTTTGAGCTATATCGAAATTACTCTATAATCCGACTATATCTCATATAAATACATAGGGTGGAAATATGTGTAAATCGATTAAATTGACTTCAAGCCTCATGTTGTTTTTATGTGCTCTACTACTGTCCAATGTCGTTATAGCGAAAGAAAAACCGCTACCAGCAAGCTGCCAAACCAACTGCGTGGCACCTTTTGGAGAAGTCCTAGGTATGGGCATGGGTGATGTACCAGCCTATTCAAATTGTAACGCTGATTGTGTCTTCTTCTCTCCCAATAAAAAACAGGGCACTTATACTGGCATAAAGTGGCAATGTGTCGAGTATGCTCGGCGCTGGTTATTTCGAAACAAGGGTGTGGTGTACGGAGATGTCGATGTTGCTGCTGACATATGGGCTTTAAACCAAGTAACTCGTATCAAAGATGACAAAAAAATAACCATGACCAGCTTCCCCAACGGAAACGAACAAGCCCCACAAGTTGGAGACCTCATTATTTACGCCAAAGCCTATCTAAAGACAGGTCACGTCGCCGTCATCTCTGGAATCGATGAAAAAACACAGAAAATCAAGGTAATCGAACAAAACTATAAAAACACCAAATGGCCAGCAGCGGATTATTCGCGAAAAATCTCCTATACTCAACAGGATGGCAAATATTGGTTATTGGATACTTATGTGCTGGGTTGGAAGCGCGTAGTGAATTAAAACCGATATTTTAACTATTGAAATAATTATGTGTGGATTTTCAGGTATAGCGTTTTCTAATTCAAAAACTAAAGACAAATTTCCGGAAGGAATTAGTTGCTTCAGGGCAGCTGCAATTCGAGTTACTCATCGAGGAAATACTGATCATCAAGAATGGATACGAAATAATATTTGGTTAAGCCATTATCGTCTGGCTTTTCAGGATATTACCGGTGGTATTCAACCAATGCTCAGTAACGATGGCGGCCATATAATTGTATTCAATGGTGAAGTTTACAATCATCTTGAATTAAGAAAGTTAATAGACAAACAAACAGCTTACGATTTTAAAACACGCAGTGATACTGAAACACTTCTGGCAGGTTGGTTAGCATTTGGTGAAGCTTTTTTTGATGAACTAGAAGGAGAATACGCATTTGTTATCATGGATGTTGCTGGCACTAAATTGGTAGCACATCGTGACCACTTTGGCGTAAAACCGCTTGTTTTCTATATTAATGAGTTCAACACAAGAAAATTCTCTGACTACGCTGCAAACTACACGTTTACAACCAATAGACTTGAGTTTTCCAGCGAAATTAAAGGCCTTGCTTCAAATAAATCATGGAATCGAGATGGTTTAATCCGGCAATACGTTGGATTATATGAACCCATTTGCACACCTTTCGAAAATGTTATTCAAATTCCACCTGGTGGAGTGCTGCTTGCTAATTTAGAAAGCGGATCAAAATTTAAGTGTTCATTAAATACTTTAAAATCACCCGTTCGACATGCTCCACGTGGGCACCAAGTAGCATTAGAAGAGGAATTTGAAGAGGTATTCTACCAAGCTGTTTCCGAAAGATTATTAAGCGATGTGGAATTAGGGGTTTATTTAAGTGGCGGGGTGGATTCCAAAGCAGTTGCCTTTGAATTAGCACGAGCAACAAAAGGTGCGCAGGCTCTAAAATCATTCACCATTGGATTTGCTCAGTCTGGATATGATGAAACTGAAGAGGCATTAAGATTTTCATCACACATCGGTTTTGATCCTCATGTTATCAAGGTCGACAATGAAGCTTTAAATTACTCTTACCCTTTCGCTGTACAAACAAGTGAGCTTGTTCAACCTTATACCAATGGCTCTGCAAAATGGTGGTTAAGTCTTTTTGCACGAAGATATGTAAAAGGTGTATTAACAGGTGATGGTGCAGACGAAATATTTTGTGGCTATCCCAGCTATCGATACACAAACTGGTGGAAACACACTATGCGTTCTCGAGGCAAAGCAACAACGGATAAAGAAGTCATGTCATTATTAGCATCAGCTCCATTCGGAACTCGTGCTCGGGATGGACTATATAGCGCTCGCTTCGCCTCTGATACAAAAAACCCATGGCTCTCCGGTTCCAGTGCGGCCGGAAATGGTCATGATTTTATTGATAGTATTCGACTATTAGGTGTGCCTCATCCGCTTTTCGGACAAATTTATACAATAACCTGCGCTTTATTAGGTATTGAGGAAGGTGAAAACTGGTTAAAAAAACAATCTATGTCGATACAAAGTTGGTTTGGAGCGGGCTTAGATAACTTAAGTGACTCGCTCTGTGATCCAGAGTATGCCCTGTTATTGTGGCAAAATTATTTTGCAAAGACGCATTTGCCCGTATTAATCTTGAATTGGGTGGGCGATCGAATGGAAATGGCAAATACTCTTGAAGGCCGCACACCTTTCCTATCTAAAAAAGTTTATAATTTTCTCTCACATCAACCCGATAGAGCCTTGGTTCATGGTCTTCGAGACAAGGTCTTGTTGCGTAAAACGTACGCCAGATTATTTCCCGCGAAATTTGCGACCACGCCCAAAAAACAATTTAATGCGCCATTTATTAATTCCGAAGCATTAGTGAAAAAATACAATACCGAGCAGATATTCGAAGTCACTGGTTTAGCAAATAATGATGTGTTGCAAAACATTCAAAAGCAAGCTTTTCAAAATGACGCTCAAAATTCATATTACGCCACCCACCTACGTTCTGCGTATCAGACGGCAATTAGTTTAAGTATTGTACATGATTGTTTAATAAACAATCATTATGCAGATCGAGACGAATTATTCGAAGAGTCTTATTTTAAAACAGCTGGGCATGAGAAATAGCACAAGAATTGAAATTAGACTAATCTCAGCTTAACCATAACAAATATGAACAATCTCAGAAAATTTCTTGATTCCTTATTGTCACTTTTCTCGAAAAGACACGTGGTACCTAACTCGTGCAAAACCCAATATCCAATCATTCTTGTGCATGGCATTGCGATTCGAGACAAAATGATTTTTTCTTCATGGGGAAGGGTACCAGATTATTTGCGACGAGGTGGTGCGCAGGTATTTTTAAGTAATGTGGATGCCTGGGCAAGTTATGCCCACAATGCACAATTACTTCAACTTAAAATTGAGGAAGTACTACGCAAAACCAACAAAGATAAAGTAAACTTAATTGCCCATTCCAAGGGCGGCATCGATTCCAGGTATGCCATTTCAAAATTAAATTTAGCGGATAAAGTAGCAAGTTTGACGACTGTCTCTACACCGCATAGAGGAAGTTGTGTTGCAGACATAATCTCCAAGGCAATACCTGAAAGCGATAATGTAATTTACAAACTCACGAATTTTATCGGCACACTGATTGGAGATAGCTCACCGGAAGCAGCCTTGGCAGTTAAAGAGCTTTCCACAGAGCACATGACGAAATTTAACGATGAAATCATTGATATGCCGCAAGTTTATTATCAAAGTTATGGCGCACGCATGCTCCATCTCTTAAATGACCCGATATTTTCGTTCACCTACCCTATCGTCACACAGCACGAAGGTGAAAACGACGGAATGGTATCACTGCAGTCATGTCAATGGGGTAAATTTAACGGTGTAGTCGAAGGTAAAAAACCAGGCGTTGGCATATCACATTTTCAAATCACCGGCGCAGTATGGGATAAAATTTCCGGCGTAAACATACCATTGCTATATGTGTCATGGGTTGAGGCTTTAAAACTCAAGGGATTCTAGTCGAAAGTTTCAAAGGATCAGACTCTGAGGGATTCTCATGTTTTGTTGGTTATTTGTAGTAACTCATATCAAATCTTACACATTCGAATATAAGTCACGACTAGTACATACACTTTGTAGAAAAAGTATGGGTACAAATATACACAGCGGTCATTTTGGAAATCAGATCAACAGTCAAAAAACGGCAATGAGCAGACGTTCTTGGATTACCCTCACATATTCTGCTATGCAGAGTGATATCAAACGTAGCGTGCGCCGTGCGCACGTTTTACTCACTATGATGCACTTTCTTAGGCTTCATATAGATGAACCACCTCTATGCATTATGTAAGCTTTTCGTGCGCACGGCGCACGCTACGCATAAAGAATGACGGCGTTACTGAGTGGCTAACTATCGATTACTCAGTTCAAACAGTCAGACTCGATGGTATTACAATTTATGGCAACCTGTAATTATTCTATAAAAAACTAAGCCGATAATAATAGTGAATACTAATGATTTACTCTTACGCGATCAATGGTAATATTCACACCAGGAAATAAAATTTGGATACAAGTTATTGAATTGTTAGTATATCTATTATGCAAACACAATTGATCAATGCAATTAAAGTAGTCGAGAGTAAAGACCAAATTTCTATTTGCTTAAAAAAGTTTACCGTGCGCCACATAATTCAACTAATTTTCATGGTTATAGTGAGTGCCACATTTTTACCCTATTACATTCAAGGCGCCATTACCGGAGGAGCGTGGTTTTTTATACCTGTGGCCGTTCCCTTTTTTGTGTACGTATTTTATGTATTATTAACCAATATAATAAATAGTATATGTATAGATATCACAAATGATTTGATTAGAGTTACACAAGGGCCATTACCTTATTTTGGTAATAAAAAACTTTCTCTTGAACAATTTCGATCTTTACAGATTGAAGAGAGAATAAACCAAGGTCGCAGCCTGCGCACCTATTATGATTTAATTGCGTATACAAATTTCGGTAGCAATATTACGCTTATAAAGGATATTGAAAAACTTGAACAAGTTGAATATATAAAATTGAAACTCGAAAAATTTATTGGTGCGATTAGAAAACAATAATTATTATTACATCTTTAAGATTTTCTAAGTGTTTTCTGTTTTCTAAGGCTCAGACTCTGAAGGATCCCCGTTTCTCGTTGTTGACGCATTCGCACTGAAGTAGTACCGTGAAGCTGTACGTAGTGACCTGAATATAATTTTGAATTAAAATGTTAATAATACCATCTTAGGGTGTAACTATTACCTTTGATATAGCATTCGAGTTGACTTAATATTGAGGAACGTCAATTTTTACCCATTTTAAATTTTATCGCTATCAATAGGAGACACTCATGTATTTTACGGCAAGTGAATGGAGGATTGCTGGCTCATACGGAGAAACTGTTACTGTCGGTACCCCTAATATTCAAATACAAGTAGGCGGAAGTCGTCTTAGCTTACCACTTGAGAACACGCGGACAAAAAAGGCAGTCACTATTACTGGCGGCGGGGCAGGAATATCAGCAGGTGTTTCTGGATTAGATACTCCATTGACTGACTGGATAAATGGCTCAATTAGTACGAAAGATATGCCATCTGATGGTATTGGAATTATATATCGTAAGGATAATGCGGAAAACAGGCGCCACAAGGCAGAAGACTTTAAAGGCGCACTGACAGTGATTAGTGGTGGAGTTAATATTGCTGCTGTATCCGGTGAAGTTTGTGTAGCTATGTGGCAACAATATCCACTTGAACATTGTATTAGTGAGGGTTGGGATGCCTGTGATGTGATTCAATCAATAAGCAATACACAATTAATGTTGAATCCAGCAACTGTTCCCCTTGGAGTCGTGCAAGCTACACACGCGATTGGTTTATTTTCTGGAGTTTCAGCCGTAACCGATATACTCGGTGCCGGGGCAAGCGTATTTACTTATTATATGGTATGAATAGAGTAGTACTTATAATCGCTCTACTGGTTGGTTGCGCTGCACACAACAACACGATTCTAGTTTGGCCATCGAAAACAGGACAGACAGTCACGTACCAAGGTGTAATTACCGAATTACCAACTGGTTTGGAATTATCAATAAGCGCATTTGATTTAAGTAAACACGTTGTCAGGGATACTAATTCAAAAAGTGAAACCACTGATTCAATCCCTTCAATTTTTTTTAAAGTAGTCGATGAACTCAACACTGTACCTTTGCCAGAAGATATGCCACTAATTGCTACAGTTAAAACCAAAAATTCAAGTGTTCTAGAAGTTAAGGTAGTTGCCGCTCCACCAAAATTATTGTTGACTGAACCTCAATCGGAGCAAGCCAGTAGTGAGTATAAGATACGTCAAGCGCAAGCAGGTTCTATACAATTGCTGGCTGATATGAACCCATCTGGTAATCTGCTTTCTTTTTATCGCAATCAAAAACAGAGAAACCTTGTTTCTTTATTTTTTCAGTTGCCTTACAAGCCAGTTAATGTTGGAGACTCCTGGAATATTCCAGTTCATCTCATTGATTTAGGCAATAATTATGTGGTCGAAATCGCACAGCAATTTAGTCGCGCACTACTATTATCCAAGACTATAAATAGTCAGGGAGACACCGTTGCGAAAATTTTGTACATCGTCAATGAAAATGTAAAAGGAAATTTTCAATTTAAAGCTGATGCAGATCCCAATGCGAAACCTTTTAGTTTGGAAGCCAGTTATATTGGTTATGGTGAGTTAGTGGTAGATAAAGGGTACTGGAAACGCCATATTGGGCAAATGTCGTATGTAGGTACAGGAAATGTCCCGATCAATGTAAAAAAATTGCACGCTCTCGTTTATCAGGAATAATCATGGGGGGTCAGACTGAAGTTCCCCCAATTAAACGGACGATTTAAATACAGTCTCTGATTAAAAGTATCCGTTAAACTGGGGAAGCTTCAAAAAATATTTACCGATAATTAACAATGAAAATTAATGGGTCCAGGTGAGGATCGCTGCGTATTAGACTAATGCTCGGCTTAAGATGAAGTACACAACGATAAATCGGTAACCCATGCATCAAAACGACTTCTTGTACCAGACGAGCTCAGGTTACCACAATAGATATACCCGTTGTCTTTAAGCATATTTTTCATTATTGGTGATAAAACCCAAGGAAGGAGGAAACCGATAATAACGATTCCAAATAAAACATAAGGTACAAATTTTTCGACAATCTTGCCTTTATACAGAGGTGCCAGCATTTCTGCCACGAATATGTAGGGCATTAGTAAACCCAATAATAAATAGTAGGCACCATCATGCACTACTACCTGCGGTTTAGCATGCTGTATGTCATATATTATTCCAAGAAGTTCTGTTAGAAAATAGTAGAAAACAATTATGGATCCTATAGCAAAGGCAGCTAAAGAGATTAGTCTAAGATGTTTTTTCAAAATCTGTTAATACAAAAATCTACCACCGGTAACATTCCAGATAATTTCTCGTTCCATCTGGTTAAGAAAACGCGAAAATGTACTTTCTGCTTCGTCTACAGAGGCCGATATTTGATCTGCTATTTCATCTAGCTTTTTAATGAGTGTTTGCGTTAATCCATATTTTTCATCAAGCGCATCAAGTGCCATACCGGCCAAAAATGCAACGCCAATTGCAATAACAATTGGTCCGGCGGCTATAGCGCCTACTGCTGCTACTGATCCAGCGGCTAACATACCCGCAGCTGTTCCAAGTGCTGTAGATATGAGCACCTTACTAACATCGGAAATTATTGATCCAAATAATTCACCAATCGTTGAATCCTCTTTTAGAATGTAACTAGCAATATCAATACCAACATATAAAATGATTGTAAAGGCGGTACCACTACGCATTTTGGCTTTCACACCCAACTTACCGACACCCAAGCGAACGAGCTTAGGGTTACTTGGTAAATATCTACCATTGCTTAAAACAACTCGAGAACCCGGTAAACCATTCAATATGGCATAGGGTTTACCCTTAATATATTTAATGTATACCTGTCCTTTTAAACCCAAATCGGTAAACACTTCTTAAAGATACACAATACTCTCAGCGTTAGATTTGTAGCTCCATAGTTTTTTAAAGGCATCTGCTGCATTTTGTACTGACTGACTATTGTTTTTCCTTGATTCATGTTCTTGAAGTAGGTTTTCAATTTCAAAGACTTGAACCACAGTTTCATTGTGTTTTAAATCGCTTATTAATTGAACATTTTGTACTCTTGACATTGTATTTACACCTAGTTCTAAAATTAACGTTGTTTGTTAAGTTTTTGCATTATGTTTGGCCCCGATATTTTGCTGCTGCATTCAAATCGGACATAACCTTTCACCATAAGACTTGTTTTTTCATAATAAAGCAGAGTTACTTGTGACTCTCTGCTTTTATCATTGATATAGTTAACTCCACTGTGCGACTGACTGCTTAAGCCCGATTTTATGTTTTTAATTTCAGTAAAGAATCCGGTAATTTCACTTTCCTCCCCGATTGAAAGAGATTCGGCTACTATGACCCTAAATTCATAATTCTCAATGGAATTAATCAGTACTCGACCCGTTTTTGAAAACTGCGTACCTTCAATTAAAACGTTGTTCTTTTCTACCGAGTAATCGCTAAATCCTGGATAATCCTTAATATCAATTTTGCAATCAACATTTATGCTTGGTCCTTTACTCGATGCATACGCGCCACCCACAAACAACAATAAACACACTAACCAAATTGTATTCAATAATCTATGAAATATTACCATTTTTATACTCAATTTTAATCGGTATCGTTAGATTGTTAAATGAGGATACAATAGATTCAATAAATGTTCTATCATAATAATTAAAACCACCAACCAAAAAAATGTAGTCGCTACCTAAGATATCCCCACAAAATAATGATTAGGTAAACATATATAGTAAGATCATAGGGCTAGACTCTGAGGTATGTTTCAAAGGGTCAGACTCTGAAGGATCCCCACGTTTTATCGCAAGCCTGACACTTTAGAAGCTATACCATATAACGTTTCTAACGCTTGAATGATATCAATCTCAGGATACCTCAGGGTCAGACTCGATGGTATTACTTTCTCTGCTGGTAAGCTTCTGATCTCCGATCACCTCCCTGGCCCATTGATTCAACAGCACGATTCAACTTTTTTTCCATCCTATTTTTGAATCGCTCGCTACCCAACACCCAGGCTTTGTTTGTGGCTTCTCGTATCTCTTCTAATGTAAAGTCTGGGATACATTCACAAAATAGTTGTCGATAAGCCGATTGACGATCCGACATTGTTTTACCCAATCTATTATATTCACTACGTGGGGTGACAAGGCCATCAAATTGACCGAGTGCATTACACGTGTAGCTTGACCATGGATATTCTGAAGGGTGCTTCACTAATCCCTTAGCACGAACTGGATTGAGTTCTATATAACGCATACAGGTTAATAGATAACGTTCGGTATCAATCAATGTGGCTTTGTAACGCCCTTCCCACAAAGTCCCTGTTCTATGGTATCGGTTGTTGAAATATTGGACATAATAACGACCTAGCATCTGCATCATTTTTCCTATACCACTTTCTGTATGGGGTGTTACCAGTAAATGCACATGATTTGTCATTAATACATAAGCGTGAATATCACATTGGTGCTTCTGTGCCAGATCGGA
>Ga0316187_10000207_pt1 | contig 42198 bp, 37 predicted proteins | sample CroRivburrow1_MG_FD_204927 | JGI IMG/M metagenome (GOLD analysis project Ga0316187, IMG submission 204927) | Coastal sediment microbial communities from Maine, United States - Cross River worm burrow 1 | ecosystem: Environmental > Aquatic > Marine > Coastal > Sediment | place: USA: Maine...
AAATACCTGACGATCTCAGATATTCAGGAAGATATAAAGTTACTGATACTATACAAAATGTTCCTCTTGATATAGGTAAATTGGTATTGTCCCCGACAAGAACTTATGCCCCAATTTGTCAGGAAATTTTTAAGGAATTAAGACCTTTTATAAATGGGATGATTCATTGCAGCGGAGGAGCTCAAACAAAAGTTTTAAATTTTATAGAAAATCTTCATGTTGTTAAAGACAACATGTTCGAAATACCTGTCTTGTTTGATATTATTCAAAAAGAAAGCAATACTGACTGGAAGGAAATGTATAAGGTATTTAATATGGGACATAGAATGGAAATATATATCCCTGAGAAATATGCTGACTACATCATTTCCATATCTAAGAAATATAATGTGGATGCCAGGATCATAGGACACGTTGAAGAAGCTGAAAAAACGAAAGTTACCATTTCCAGCTCAAAAGGAAAATATATTTATAGTAAGCCTATCTGATAACTCTAATTGTCATGAATATTGGTCATGCCTTTTATCTGACCATGTCCATATTTGGCATTGTTCATATTATAAAATCCTGAAAGTATTCTGTGTGCAATCACGGAATATACCAGGTCTGTTTCAGAATGACTTTCTTTCCCAATCCAAAAAACCCGATTAGGATGCTTTTTCATATCACTTATGTATTGTAAAGCATCTTGATATTGTTCGGGTGTATAAGATAGTTTAAAACAAGTAGTAACAGTTTCCATCAGTTTTAAGTTTTGACCTTTGTTCTGAAAATATAATTAAATTGATTTAAATATCAAAATGATACCTAATAGAACTTAATCATAATTTTTTCAATACAATACCCACATCAATAAAAAGTTCGCAATTATGAATCCATCTATTAATCCGGTATAATAAAATTCGTTTCGACGCTCACCACTGTTTTTTATCAATAGAATAATAAGTATCCCTGATACTATAAACGAAAGCCGAGATGACAATGTTATGCTTGCAAACAACATATAGGCTAATGCTAAAGCATATCCAAGATACCTGGTCCTTTCAATTCCAACAAGGCCGGGGATCGTTTTAATACCAATATTTTTATCAATAACATAATCGCGGATATCAAATGGAAGTGTTATTGATACAATAAATAAAAACTGAACTATAAATACCGAAATCACATCTTTGTCTGTGGTTAATGAACTTTCAAAACCACAATACACACTACCAATAGATGCCCATACGTAAGCAATCAGAATGATCTTTAAAAATGGGATTGATCTGCCAGGTATAAATGGTATTCTGGAAACCTTAAATGGAAAGTTGTAAAGAAATGAAATTGCTCCTAAATGAACTAAGTAAATGACTTGTCTGGAGGGAATATTATAGGATGCTATAAATAGCAATATTATGTTGACTATTAATACAAGGATATAGAAAAAGTTTTTTTTAGATAGAAAAATCTTAGAAATTTTGGGGAGATTATATATTATGAATGTGGCAGAAAATACTTCAATAATGGAAGCTGGTAATACCTCATGTGAATTTCTATTCAATAACCAATGTCCAGTCAGATAAAAAGAAACAGCTGCCAGAGATACAAGAAGATTTGATCTAATAATATAGGTCATTCAATTGAAATACTTCCCCGGGAAGCCTGGTATATTTTCGGTAAGTAAATGCTAGTCTATTCTTGCGATAATGCGTCTGCACCAGCAACAATTTCCAGTATTTCTTTAGTGATCGCTGCCTGTCGTGTCCTGTTATATGTAATCCTTAATTCACCCAACAATTCTTCCGCATTTTCAGTGGCTAAATCCATGGCAGTCATTCTAGCTCCATGTTCAGCAGCATTAGATTCAAGAATTGCTTTATAAAAATGAATTTTCAACGATTGTGGAATCAATTCCTGTACTATATATTCTTCAGATGGTTCAAATATGTAATCCACCGAAACCTGATTTTGGGAATTTTCTTCTTCCGGTACTATTGGTAAAAATTGTTCTGCCTTTATAATTTGGGTTGCCACATTCTTAAATTCATTGTATACAAGTATTACCTTATCAAATCTGCCATTTACAAATTCTTTCATGGTAAACTCTGAGGCTGCTCTTACATTTTCAAAAGATATTTGATGAAAAATTTTCCAATAGTCTTCTATTATCTTATAATTATTTTTGCGGAAAAAGTCATATGCTTTTTTTCCAATAGGCAGTATTTCTATTTGTCCATTTTTATGATGATCACTATAGGATTCATCTATAAGTGCTATTACTTTTTTTATGATATTGCTATTAAATGCTCCACATAATCCTTTATCAGAAGTAATAGGGATGATCAACACCTGTTTCACTTCCCTTTCTTCAGCATATTTACTTGGTGTATTTTGCTCAGTTGCTCTAATCACACTATGCAGAATCTCTCCCAATTTTTGAATATAGGGCCTTAGCTCGATTATATTATCCTGAGCTTTACGTAATTTAGATGCTGCCACCATTTTCATGGCTTTGGTAATCTTCTGCGTTGAAACAACTGACTTGATTCGTATTCTTACTTCTTTCAAACTTGCCATAATATACCTGGGCTCAGTTTTGGATTAACTATAACTTTTTGCAATAGACATAGCAACTTTTTCCATTGTACCTGTGCAATCATCATCTAACAATCCTTCCTTCAATTTATCCAGTATTTTTTGATGGTTTGCTTTAAGATCCAATATATATGATTTCTCAAATTCCTCAACCTTATTAAGTGGAACCTGATCGATATATCCCTTTGTTGATGCATATATAATTGCAACTTGTTCTTCCACTTTTACAGGTGAAAATTGTGGTTGTTTTAAAATTTCCTGGTTTCTTCGGCCCCGGTCAATTACAAGTTGAGTGGTTTTATCCAGATCAGATCCAAATTTAGAAAATGCTTCCATCTCACGGAAAGTTGCCTGATCCAGTTTAAGCGTACCTGCCACTTTTTTCATGGATTTAATTTGTGCTGATCCACCTACTCGGGAGACGGATATACCTACGTTAATAGCAGGCCTGATACCAGAATTGAACAATTCCGTTTCAAGGAAGATCTGCCCATCGGTGATTGAAATAACATTTGTTGGAATATATGCTGACATATCTCCTGCCTGAGTTTCAATAATTGGAAGAGCTGTTAACGATCCACCACCTTTTACAATATCCTTAAGTGAAGGTGGCAGGTCATTCATTTGACTGGCAACCTTTTCACTCCTGGTAACTTTAGCTGCCCGCTCCAATAATCTTGAGTGAAGATAGAAAACATCACCCGGGTAAGCTTCACGTCCTGGAGGTCTTCTTAATAATAATGAAACTTCTCTATACGAAATAGCCTGCTTAGATAAATCATCGTAAATAACTAAAGCAGGTCGACCGGTATCTCTAAAATATTCGCCAATCGCTGCTCCAGCAAAAGGAGCATAAAACTGCATTGGAGCTGGATCAGATGCATTGGCGGCAACAACAATGGTAAAGTCCATTGCTCCTGCTTTCTCAAGAGCTGCTACAACCAATTTTACAGTCGATGCCTTTTGCCCAATGGCTACATATACGCAATATACTGGCTCGCCACTTTTAAAAAATTCTTTTTGATTTATAATCGTATCAATAGCAATAGCACTTTTTCCTGTTTGACGGTCACCAATTATCAATTCCCTCTGCCCCCTTCCAATGGGGATCATAGAATCAATAGCCTTTATACCTGTTTGAAGTGGTTCACTAACAGGTTCACGATAAATAACACCTGGAGCTTTTCTCTCAAGTGGCATTTCATACACTTTTCCTTTAATATCACCTTTCCCATCAACAGGCTGGCCAAGAGTATCAACAACACGTCCTAACATGCCTTCACCAACATCTAGAGAGGCTATTCTTCCGGTTCTTTTTACAGTATCTCCTTCTTTAATATATTCAGATTCTCCAAATAAGACTACACCAACATTGTCTTCTTCCAGGTTCAATACAAGTGCAGTAATTCCATTCTCGAATTCTAACAATTCACCAGATTGTGCATTTGTCAATCCGTAAATTCTGGCAACACCGTCACCTACTTGTAATACTGTTCCTATTTCTTCAAGCTCTGCTTCTGTTCTAAAATTCGATAATTGTTCCCGTAATATAGCTGATACCTCATCAGGTCTAACTTGTGCCATTATATAATACTTTAATTAGCTATTATGATACTATTAATTTTTTTCTTAATTCTCTTAATTTGGCCGATATAGAATCGTCTATTTGTTTATCACCTATTCTCAGAATATACCCTCCTACAATTCCTTCATCCTTTTTTTCAATTAATTCAATGGTTTTATCTGCGCCAACAATTTTTCCGGCAAGTGAAATAAATTCTTTTTTCAATCCTTCATCGAGGATAACCGGTGTAATTACATTTACTCTTTCTATTTTCTTATATGCCCGGTAATCAATCAAAAACTGTTCAACGATTTCTGGCAATATATTCTCTCTGTTTTTCCTGGTGAGAATTTCTAAGAACTTATATGTAAGCTCGTCAATTTTTGATTTAAAAATTTTTCTTAATATCTCCCATTTCTTATAATTGTTGATAATAGGATTCTTAAGAAAATTATGAAAAGGTTTTAATTCTCTACAAAGTTGATCCAACATTTCCATATCAGACCGCACTTTTTCTAATTTCTTGGTTTCTATAGCCAATCCAATTAACGAATTAGCGTATCTTACAGCTACCCGATAGTTTGACATGAATTAATTAAGTTTAATATCCTTAAGATACTCTTCAATAAGAGCTTTTTGGCTTTTATCAGTCCCAAGGTTTTTTCTCAGGATTTTCTCGGAAATTTCAATTGAAAATTCCGCTACCTGATTTCTGATTTCATTGATTGCAGCCTGTTTTTCAAGATTGATTGTATTCTTAGCATCTTCTATCATCTTATCACCTATTTTTGAAGCCTCTTCCTTACCTTCCTCCCTAATCTTAGCAGCAATAATACTAGCTTCTTTTATGATTTTTTCTCTTTCTAACCTCGCTTCAGCTAATAGCTTTTCATTATCTTCAGTTAATTTTTCCATTTCTACCCTTGCAAGTTCTGCTGCCTGCAGAGCGTCTTCAATGGAACCTTCTCTAGCTTTTAGAGCATTCATTATAGGCCGCCAGACATATTTAGCCAAGAGAAATAATACAATAAGAAATGTGACCGTCTGCCAAAAAATTAATCCAATACCAGGTGTTACAAGATCCATATGATTTTTAATTTAGTTTAATTTAAAAAGCCTGTCCCAGCCAAATGCATGGGAACAGGCTTATAACTTAACCTTTAAATGAAATAAGCAAACAAACCACAACACCAAAAAGGGCTACCCCTTCGATCAGTGCTGAAGCAATGATCATGGCTGTCTGGATTTTACCACCTGCCTCAGGCTGGCGAGCTATAGATTCCATAGCAGCACTACCTATTTTACCAATACCGAATCCTGCGCCTAATGCTACAAGACCAGCTCCTATGGCGGCACCCATGATGGCGATACCCATATCAAGTAATAAAAAGTTTAACATAGTAATATGTATTTATAGTTAATAAAAGAAAACTCTAACTCACTTCTGCCTCTTCATGATGATCTTCTACTGCCGTGCCAAAATACATGGCCGACAGAATTGTAAAAATAAATGCCTGAAGTAAGGCTACAAACAACTCCAGAAAATTCATGAATATAGCAAAGGCCACACTAAGCGGTCCTACCATTATACTTTGAAATATAAAGATCAAACTGAATAAGCTTAAAATAATAATGTGACCTGCGGTAATATTTGCAAAAAGTCGAATCATTAAAGAGAATGGTTTGGTAAAAACACCAATCAATTCCACTACCGGCATAATTGGTAAAGGTACTTTAAGCCACCAGGGAACACCCGGTGTATTGAATATATGTTTCCAATAATTCTTGTTGCCACTAAACTGAGTTATTAAAAAAGTAAACACAGCTAATGTAGCAGTAATTGCAATATTCCCTGTAACATTTGCCGCACCAGGCAGCAATCCCATCATATTATTAAACCAGATAAAAAAGAAAATCGACAATAAGTAAGGAAGAAACTTTTCATACTTAGGTCCAATATTTGGTTTGGCAACTTCATCTCTGATAAATATAATAATAGGTTCAAAAAAGGACTGAATACCCGTAGGTGCTTTCCCTACATTTCTAACATATCCCCTCTTTACACTTAAAAAGATCCAGAACATAAGAAAAACACTAATAAACATCGAAGCCACATTCTTTGTAATTGAAAAATCTATTATCTGCCTCCCCGAATCTAAAGGAACTATATGCCCATGCTCGATTTGATAACCATTATATTCTACTAAATGATGATGTGAATCATAGAAATTTCCTGAAGAAAACATTTCTATCCCACGGTCATCTGAATAGAGGATAACTGGAAGCGGAATAGTACCAAAAGCGCCATCCCATAAATGCCATACATGGGCATCTGCAATATGATGAGTAATCATCTCACCAGGATTAAACAATTCCTCAGAATCTTCGGCTCCCTTTACAGTATTGAAACCAGCAAACAAAAAAACTAATCCGGATAAAAGGATTGTTATCTTAAAAATATTATGTGCTCTTTTTAACTTGGTCTTCACTGTTTATACGAGGTTGTAATATGCTAATTAAGTAATATATTTCAAATCCTAAATACATCAAATAAATCACAATAAAGTTCAATGCAAATATAGTAGAACTTTCCCTGTCATAATAGATAATTACTGTTGCAATTATTACACTTACAAATAATCTTAACATCATTGCACCAAAAAAACCCTTAGAAATATCACCAGGATTTTTAATGGCTGTCCTTTCAATCAATAATAGACTAACCAAGGTAATCAAATAAAAATAAAATAGCAGATACCAATAATAGTCATACAACCATTCTGGAAATAAATAGCCCAGGGAAAAGCTAACTAACGCAATAAAGATGGAATATACTGTAGTTAAAAAGAGAACTTTACCCAATGGCCCAAATTTCATGATTTTGGCAAGCTTTTTATTACCAGATATAAAGAGGCAAAAATAAACAATACAGTTGAAATGGCAGTGAATACAGGGGTATTATTTCCCATGTATTCATCAATTTTCATGCCTATCCAAAGACCAAGTAGTATTGCAGCAAGCATTTGAAATGCGAGCCCAGAATACCTGGCATAGTGTCTAATATTTTCAGGCGGTTGTTTCTGTTTTTTGTTTTTGAGTTTCTTTTGATTGTCCGTTTTCACCAATCTTGATTTCTGTTTGGGTTATTCCCATTTTACAGCTGCCATTAAATTCAGCCCCTGACTCAACAATAAACTTATTGGTGACAATATCTCCACGAATGAGAGCTGAGGGTTTTAATATTAATAATTCGGTAATTTTTATTTTACCACTAACCTCACCAGCCACTTCAGCATTTTGGGCAATGATATCACCCTCCACATATGAGGACTGCCCCAAAGCAATTTTTGATTTGCTTTTAACACTGCCAATAATCCGACCCTCAACACGAATATTACCAAACGATTCAATATTCCCTTCTAGGGTGGATCCTTTACCAATAATATTACTCGAGTTACTTAATTCTTCTTCTGACATTTTCTGGTTTTTATTATTGTTGTTGAACATTATGTAAAAATAGTTAAAATGACACAAAGTCTTCCGGATTAACAGGGCCACCGTTGTACCAAATCTCAAAATGCAGATGTGGACCTGTAGTTAAGTCTCCGGTATTTCCAATTATAGCTATGATTTCTCCAGCACTTACAAAATTACCAACTTTTTTTAATAATGCAGCATTATGTTTATATACTGAAATTAAATTGTTACGATGTTGAATGGTAATCACGTATCCTGAATCCTGGGTCCAGTCAGCAATTATCACTGATCCATCAGCAATTGATTTAACTGGCTCATCGGTTTTTGCAACAATATCAATCCCAAAATGATCTTTCGATAAATCAAATGGACCGGATACTATGCCTGCAATTGGAGAAAAGAAAAATACCTCCTGTATTTCCTGAGAATATTGGGTATTAAGACCCAGATACTCTTCCCCTGTTTCTTCAAACTCTTTTCTAATCAAAGAATCGATAGGGAGTAGCTCATCACGGGCAATCCCACTTCTGGTCTCAGTAATTTGAGGATCTCGTGTTTCAAGTGTGTTAACACCATCAAACTCTTCCATCAATATACTTTTAAAATTATTGATAAATAATTGCTTACGCTCAACTTCGTAGGTTAAGGAATCTATTTTTATTGATAATTGTAGCAATTTTTTGTTGGCCTCAAGTGTAGAATGCCTTGGATCAAACCATTGCTTCATAATTGTTGTTGATAAATAAAGACTTAATATCAATAAAACTGTGAGAATGGCAAAGAAAAAAACAACTACTTTTGCATAAGTAAAACTAAATGGAGATTTTTCGGATAGATTCTCTTCATTCCTTATTATTAAAAGGTATTTTGTTGTAAGCCAATTCGAAAGTGTTTTTTTATTCTTCAAATTTTCGTGCTTTAAATGCAGCAAAATTAAAGATTATCATTTAATTGCTTAACCTTTATTGTATTAATTATTAAAATAATACGTTTATTTAGAAGGTATATTATTAAAAATTGAAGAAATCAAGTATTACATATGTTATTTTCCTTATGGTAATAGGTTTTTGGAGTTGCTCCAGTGAGAAAAATAACTTTGCCAGCAAAACCTACCATAATACCACAGCGCGTTATAATGCCTATTTTATCGCTAAAGAAAATATGGATGAGGTGGAAAATGCGATTGAAGAGAGTCATGATAATAATTTCAATAAGATCCTAAAGGTATTTTCCGATGTTGACTCTTCCACTATCAGGGGCGTTGATGCTCAACTTGAGGATTGTATAAAAAAATCATCCTTAGCCATTCAGCGTCACTCTAATAGCAAATGGGTCGATAACAGCTATATATTGGTTGGGAAATCAAGGTATTACGCTGCCGATTTCGTTAATGCAATTGAAACCTTTAAGTATGTAAATACTAAAAGCGAAGACGATAATGCCAGGCAGGAAGCCTTGATCTGGCTAATGCGAACCTTTATTGATTATAATGAAGAAAACAATGCCATTGCAGTATCCGATTATTTGAAAAAAGAAGATTTGAATGCAAGTAACATGCGTTTTCTGGGACTCACCAGGGCCTATTATTATCAACAGAAAGAAGATTATGAAAGCATGATGAAACAACTGGTTGAAATTGCTCCAGGTCTCAGTAAAAAAGAAAATGCTGACAGAATATATTTTATCATAGCACAGGTTTATCAGGATATGGGCCTGGAGGCTGAAGCTTATACCTATTATAATCTTTGTTTAAAAAGCAATCCCAGATATGAACTGTATTTTTATTCCCGGTTATATTTAGCCCAGGTTTCTGAATTAGCGGATGAAGGTGATATCAAAAAAATACGGAAATATTTTAAGAAGCTATTGCGGGATAGAAAAAATGAAGAGTTCCAGGATAAGATTTATTATGAGATGGCAAATTTTGAAATAAAGCAAGGCAATTTTAATGAAGCTATTGATTATTATAAATCTTCAGTAAAGGAAAGTGTTCGTAACCCTAGGCAGAAAGCATATTCATATCTCAAACTAGGTGAGCTGTATTATGATCATTTTAAAAATTATAAACTTGCTAAGAATTACTATGATAGTACAGTTGCTGTACTACCACAGGATGATGAGCTTTATTTTTCTGTAGCTGAAAGACAGGTGATTCTTGAGAATTTTGTAGAACAAGTAAATACAATTCAATTACAAGACAGCCTATTAAATTTGGCTGAAATGGATACGACGGAATTATATGCTTACCTGGACCAGGTAATTGATGAACAAAACCAAAGAGCTGAAGAAGAACTCGCAAGGCAGAAAAAGAAAGAGAGTAATGTTGCTTATACTCAAACTAATATTTATGACCCATTTCCTGATAACTCTAATCAGTTAACAGCCTCCAGCGGGGCTATATGGTATTTTTACAATACAAGTGCAGTAAGCTTGGGACAATCAGAGTTTAGAAGGATTTGGGGAGACAGAAAATTGGATGATGACTGGAGAAGATCTGTAAGAACAGGCTCAACGCCATTTACTGAAGAATCAGCTGATGATTTGATCGAACAAGCTGCAGATTCAGTCACTGAAGTAGTAGCAATTAATAATGATGATGCCCGTTCAAACCTGTTGAATACCATTCCTTTTTCTGATGAAGCTAAGCAATCAGCTTTAGCCAAGGTTGAGAACGCTTATTATAACCTTGGAAATATTTATAATTTTGACCTTTATGAAAAAGACAATGCAATAGAATCCTTTGAGATTTTATTAGAAAGATTTCCTGACACAGAGTATGAACCTGAAGTACTCTACCTTCTCTATTTAATATGCAAGGAACAGGAAGATGAAAAATATATAAAATATGGTGATGTGCTTGTTGAAAAATTTCCCAAAACCACATTTGCAAAACTTGTAAAAAATCCAAATTATAAAGAGGATAGTAATGTCGCTAGCGAAAAACTTAAAGTATATTATAAAGAGGCTTATGAATTTTTTATGATGGATAGCCTCGAGGCTGCCAAGAACTTAATAATAGAAGGGAATCGTCTATATCCAGATAATTCTTTCTCAGATAATATGAAATTACTTGAAATAATGATCTGGGCTAAAACTGATGGGCTTTACAAATATCAATATGAATTACAGAACTTCGAAGATCAATTTCCGGAAAGCGATCTCCTGGAATTTGTCAATCACCTTCTTGCATCCTCAAAAGAACATCAGGAAGCTATGATCAAACAAAAAGCGGTTCAGTATATTCCGTATTTTGATCAAGTCCACTTTTTTGTTGTAGTTTACCCTTCTGAAATTACTCTTTCTGATCAAATTCCAAAATTAGTGGACCAATTCAATCTTGACAATTTTAGTGGAGATAGATTATCCTCAGGTAACCTAATCTTCGATGATGAAAAATCATTATTGCTCGTAAATGAGTTTAAAGATAATACAGAAGCGATAGCGTATTATTCCTTTTTTAATAGTGAGGAATCACCATTAAATGATTTTGAAAGTTTTAAATTTTATAATTTTGTAATATCAAAAGACAATTTTCAAATCCTGTATCAGACGAAAGGATTGCAGGAATATTTAAATTTCTTTAAAAAGAATTATTGATAAATGGCATCACCAGTTAAGAAAAAATTTAATTACAATCGCTTGATCCGCTGGATTTGGGGGTTATTCTTATTTGTAATTGTATTTGGTACATTGTTCGTTTTTTCTATCAGGATTAACCTGTTTAACCTTTATGGTGGATTCCCATCCTACCGAAGCCTGGAGAATCCTAAAAGTGAGTTGTCCTCACTATTATTTTCTGCTGATAATGTTCTACTAGGATCCTATTATCGCAAAAACAGAAGCCAAATAGAGTATAAAGACCTGTCTCCTGCCTTAGTAAATACCTTAATATATACCGAGGATTACAGATTTAACGATCATTCTGGCATATCTTTCCAGGATCTTATGAGAGTTGGAATTAAAACGATACTACTTGGTCAGAAGGATGCAGGTGGAGGCAGCACAATTACTCAGCAATTAGCAAAAAACCTGTTTAAAACAAGGACAGACCTTAACGATGGGAAACTTAATAATGTTCCTGTTTTAGGTATGATCATTATTAAAATTAAAGAAATGATCATGGCGGTTGAACTGGAAAGAAATTTTACAAAAAAAGAAATTCTGGCTATGTTCTTGAATACTATCGAATTTGGAGGAAATTCCTATGGAATCAAGGTAGCCACTCAAACTTTTTTCAATAAAGAGCCTTCTGATATCAATATTGCAGAAGCGGCCTCTTTGGTTGCAATGGTTAACAAACCAACTCGTTTTAATCCAGTTCGAAATCCGGAAGTAGCTTTAGAAAAACGCAATCAGATTTTAAACAAAATCACCCGGTATGATATAATTACTGAAGATGAAGCAGATTCAATTGTGCAAACTCCAATTGTTTTAAACTATAATGTAGATAGTCACAATGAGGGTCTGGCGACCTATTTCCGTTCTTATATCCGAGATTTCCTGATGGATTGGTGTGATGAAAATGGATATGATTTATGGGAAGACGGACTTCGAATATTTACAACAATAGATAGCAGGATGCAAGCTTATGCTGAAGCTGTAGTTGAAAATCACATGAAACAGCTCCAGGAATTATTTTATGAGCAATGGGGCCAAAGAAATCCCTGGGTTGATGATAATGGAAGGGAAATTAGAAATTATGTAGATTTAGTAATCAAGCGTACCAGCAGATATAAAACCCTTGTTGAGAAATATGGAGAGGATTCTGACTCAATTGATATAGTTCTGAATACTCCTTATGAAATGACAGTTTTTTCATGGGAAGGTGAAATAGATACTGTTCTGAGCCCAATAGACTCTCTAAAATATTATAAAAAGTTTCTTCGTTGTGGCTTTATGGCTATGGAACCACATAGTGGGCATATAAAAGCCTGGGTTGGTGGAATCAATCATAAGTACTTCAAATATGACCATGTAAAACAAGGCACAAGACAACCTGGATCAACCTTTAAACCTATAGTATATACTGCAGCACTGGCAAATGGATATTCTCCATGTTATGAAGTGGTCGATGCCCCGGTAACTTTTGATCTACCGGGACAGGATCCACCTACATGGACACCTCCCAACGCAACTGGCAAGTATACGGGTGATAGGATGACAATCAGAGAAGCCATGGCGAGATCAGTGAATTCAATAACCGGTTATGTTATGAAAAGTATTGGTGCACAAAATGTGGCAAATTATGGTAAAAGGCTCGGTATTCAATCACCATTAGATCCTGTACCATCACTTTGTCTGGGCACAAGTGATGTGTCGCTATATGAACTTCTTGGAGCCTATAGCACTTTTGTAAATGAGGGTATTTATACTCAACCTTATTTTGTTACCAGAATAGAAGATAAAACAGGGAAAGTTCTTCAGGAATTTCCTCCAAGGACCAGAGAGGCAATAAATGTAGAAACTGCTTACCTGATGGTTCACATGTTGAAAGGCGCAACTGAAGTACGGGGAGGAACAGCTCAAGGTCTTAGTATGGATATCAGGGAAAACAATGAAATAGGAGGGAAAACAGGCACTACTAATAACGCATCAGATGGGTGGTTCGTAGGCATAACCGAAAATATGGTAGCTGGAGCCTGGGTTGGTGGCGATGATCGGAGCATTCATTTCAGCAGCTGGTATAATGGACAAGGCGCCCGAACTGCTATGCCTATATGGGAGAATTTTATGCGTGAAATATACAATGATGAGGATCTGGGTATTGAAAAAAGTAGATTCAAACAACCAAAAAGAAAGCTATCTATAGAAATCGATTGTGATAAATTTGATTTAAATTTCGGAGAAGTTGATTCACTTGAAGTTGAAATAACTCCTATCGATGTTAGTGAAGATGACATATTTTAAAGGCTTAATACCTGTGTATGGAAAAATCTTCCTTTTCCCCTAAAGAAGTAAAATCACTGCCCAACAAACCTGGCATTTATCGATTTCTATCAAAAACAAATCAAATATTATATGTAGGGAAAGCAAAAGATCTTAAAAAAAGAGCATCTTCCTATTTTCATCAAAAGCATCTTAAAGGAAAAAAAACACAGCGTTTGGTATCTGAAACTTACAGTATTGAAATAACTATTGTCAATTCGGAATTTGATGCTTTTCTATTGGAAAACACATTGATAAAAGAGTATCAACCAAAATATAATATTCTTCTTAAGGATGATAAAACATTTCCCTTCATCTGTGTAACGAATGAAAGATTTCCCAGAGTGCTATCCACCCGGCGAATACTACCTGAATTTGGAACCTATTATGGTCCATACGCCAGTGTGAGGGCTATGAATAACATACTTGAACTTATTCGTAATGTCTACCATATCAGAACCTGTAAATACAATCTATCTGAATCGAACATTGCAAATAAAAAATTCAAGCCCTGTCTGGAATATCATATAGGCAAATGCAAAGCTCCTTGCATCGATCATCAATCAGAGTCAGATTATATGATCGAAATAAAACAAGTACATCATATTCTGAAAGGAAACATTAAACCGGTTAGAGATTATTTTAGCTCAATGATGCTTCAATATTCTTCTGACCTTGAATTTGAAAAAGCTGAAGAAGTGAAGCAAAGGTATTTGCTGATGGATAAATTTCAATCAAATTCAATCATTGTTAATACTAAACTCACCCATCTTGATATTTTTACTATCGTTTCGGATGAAACCAGTAGTTACATAAACTATTTGAAAATCCATAATGGCAGCATTAACCAAACTCTAAACATAGAGGTTAAAAAGCAATTGGATGAGGATGATAGTGAAATTCTTTCCTTATATATTATTGAGCTTAGAAATAAGTTTAAAAGTAATGCTACCCTGATACTTTCAAATATAAAAGTTCCAGGTGAATTCGGTGGGGAAGTAATTGTACCACAAAGGGGAGATAAGCGCAAACTGATTGAAATGTCTCTAAAAAATGCCTTGTACTTTAAAAGGGATAAGAGTTTCAGATCAGAATATCCTTCAAGAGACCAGAAAGTATTGCTGCAACTCCAGGAAGATCTGCAATTGAAAACGCTTCCCAGCCATATAGAATGTTTTGATAACTCAAATATCCAGGGACATAACCCTGTGGCTTCTATGGTTTATTTTAAAAACGGAAAGCCTCTTAAGAAAGCGTATAGAAAATATAATATTAAAACGGTATCCGGACCAGATGATTTTGCATCAATGTATGAGATCATTTTACGTCGATATTCTAGAGTTAAAAATGAAGGCAGTTCATTACCTGATTTAATAGTTGTTGATGGTGGGAAAGGCCAATTAAATGCGGCAATAAGTGCATTAACTGATCTGGAACTTTATGGTTCAATTCCAATCATCGGAATAGCTAAAAGATTGGAAGAAATTTATTTCCCTTTTGATGAAGTTCCTCTTCATATTGATAAAAAATCCCCTTCTTTAAAATTATTACAACACATCAGGAATGAAGCTCATAGGTTTGCAATTTCATTTCACAGGGATAAACGTTCAAAAACAACACTTAAAAGTAAGCTAGATGGAATAAAAGGTATTGGCCCGGCTAGCAAACAAACCTTGTTAAGTCATTTCAGATCATTTCAAAATATTGTTAATGCTGATAGAAAAGAAATCGAAGCACAGATAGGTATTGCAAAGACAGATATCCTCTTTGAAGAATTAAAAAAAAGAGACTGACAAAATATGTCAGCCTCAAACCAAAAAACCTTATTTAAAGAGAATATTAATATTCCCAAAGTTCACTCTCATATTCAGCTAACTGATACTCTTTTTGTTGAGATAAATACAATGCTAATTGTGGATCATTTACCTCTTCTCGTAAAGTCCAGTTATTTGGATTAGACACCTTTATGATTCTTCCGAAAAATAATCTTAATAAAAAGGCATCAGCCATATTTCTGTTTTGTCCAGGATTCTGTCGATTATACCATAAAGCTTTATCAGGTAACCTTCTGAAAAGTTTCTCAACCTCTTGATAATCAAAGGCGGCAACTGGTTCCCGGATTCCTGTATTCGTATCAGTATAATATAACCTCAACGATAGAATAGCATAATACATTCTTGACCGAATTTTATCGAAAAATACTTCTTCCTTAATTTCAAGGATATTGATTTCAATAGGATCCCTTGCAAAAGACGTTGGTCCAGTAACTTCTGCCTGACCCCAAACATCATCACCTCCAGCTGCATCTGATCCCCATGGATCTGCACCTCCTTCGGCTTCTCCAGCACCTTCAGCAGGCTTAGCGCCCCAATCATCACCTCCACCACTCCAGGAATCTTCATCATCTCCTGTTTTAATGATCAGTTTCTCACTGAATTCTTCTTTTGTCATTCTCCTTTTTAAAGAATCAGTATGATATGGAATCAATAGGCCATCATTAACAGCATCTATCAAAATTCTGGATATTTCACGGTTCCTGGCAAAGAAAGACTGATTCATCTTTTCCTGCATATACATTCTTCTCCATACGGTAAGACGGTACATTTTATCTTCCGGGGTAACAGAATATATTGAATTTATAGGATCTTGTGCAATTCCAACTTTAGAAAATGCCAAAACGATAATCGATAACACAAGAATACGTTTCATAACACCTGTTTTATTAATTTAACAAAGTAAATTGTTTTGTTACTTTACTCATTGCCACCTTCTCAGGATCATTTTTGTAGTTTGCTCTTTGAACCTCAAATATTTCGACTACAACTCTGTCACCTTTTCTTACACGACTTCTCCATGAATTCAAATTGAAAACCTGGCTGGTGGGTTCTGCCCTTTGCTTAATATCACCTCCTGAAGCTAAGGTAATTCTCCATCTCGTGACTCTATACCTTGCTTCCTTAGGTAATGCGTTAGCAAAATCCGGATCAGGATTCACCTTTAATGTAAGTTGACGTGGTAATGTACTTACACCTCTGGCTTCATCAATTTCTTGATTACCTTCATTAAATATAGTTATAGTTGGGCTAGGTACTCTCCGTACTGGAAATTTCTCAGACCCAATGAAGACACCACCACTGTTTACACTCAGATTTACTGAGCGAGCACCAGTTGGCATAACAACTATCGAAGTCCTATTATTAGGTACAGGTTCTACATTCGCACCTGTTGCTGAGAAAGTAGGCATAAACTGTGTTCCCAATTGTGGACATTGTACACTTAAAGGATTTCCGCAATTTAAATATAAAGCTTTAACCGCGTCTGATGTTATTTGAAGCGTGGGTCTCACAACAATATATTCTATTTCCTGACGGAAAATGGAGTCATTATAATTAATCTCCGCAATAAATTTTTGAGAAGCCTGCCCGTCCTTATTAAAGGTCTTGGCAGTAGCCTTAAACTCAATTTTCCCAAAGCCATCTTCAACCGGGAGAGGAACTCCATTTCTAAACATTTCCGGATCCACAGCTGATGATGATGCTGCTAGAAAAAGATCCGCTTTATAATTGGTACCTGCAGCCACATATTTTGACTCTGGTTTTGCCATAACAAATACTTTGTCAAATTTTACTTCCCCTGCACCAACCTGCTGGGCAAATACTTCCAATGCTTCTTTTTCATAAAACATTACTTCCGTCTGCAACTGGCTGACTGAAGCCATACCTGCTGCTGTTGGTGTATTTTCAAAAGTAATTGTTGAAAAGTTCTTAGCACGCTGTTCTTTATCATTTTTAAAAATAGGATCATCCTTTCCATCTAAAGCTATATCTGTAAAAGGTTGTCCCGTAATCTCTGCTAGGAACTTGGCATAATCATTTAAAGTCTTTTTCAGTTCGGCTCCTTTTTTCTTATTCATCATCAGATTGGCCACCTTATCCTGATCTTGTGCACCATTCATCTGACCATTTTCGTCACGCCCGCCAGTAATAGCAACCATCTCATCTTTGAGATCATTGGTATACTTAATTACCTTTTGGGTTTCTTCTCGAACTAATTTAGCTCTATCTAAGATGGCAACGTCACTTTCTCGGTTACCTCTTTCTTCTATCGCGCCAGATATCTTTAAAACTATATTAGCATTAGATACATTATTATCCTTTATCTGCCTCTCCAAGCTATTGTTGATAAAAATAAATCTGTCTAATACAGAATTACTAACTTGTAAGGCAAGCATAGATGTTAAGAATAGGTACATCATACCTATCATTTTCTGACGTGGAGATAATTTCGGTTCAGACATAATTAACTATTTTATAATTATGACTTCATTGCTGTAAGCATATTCCCATACACATTATTCAAAGATGCCAGATTTGAAGTCAGTTTTTGAATCTCTGACTTAAATTGCTCTGCATCCTGAGTGGCTTGGGTCATGCTTTCCAACGATGTCGTCAGATTAGAATAAAACTTATTCATAGCCTTTACATGGCTATTTGCATCCTGAAGTTCAAGCTCATACACTGCATTTAAAGCTTCCAAGTTTTTAGTAACACTCTGAACCTGCGTGTGATACTCTTTAGCATTGCTAGAGGAACTGGCCATGTCAGCAGTGGCTGATTTAGAAACAGTTGCCATTTCCTGCATAGCTTTCAATGTAGTCTCATAGGACTTGTTAACTTCGCCCATTACATTAGCTGATTTCTTAAGGCTGGATGCATATTCATTCGTTATAGCACCAACATCGCCCATGGTATTCATCTTTTCAACATTATGCGATAGCTTGCTCATACCTCTTCCCAGACCTTCAATAAGATCAGGTCCAATCTTAGCATCTTCAAGCATTTTATCAAGCTTTTGAGATACCTGGTCGCCACCTTTCCCAATTCGTCTTGAATGAGGTGCTGCTCCTTCATAATCTTCTGATAACTCAGGATACACCTTAGTCCAATCTGGATCATGATGTGGTGGTTCAAACGCACTTAAAAAGAAAATAATTGCCTCGGTTGTGAGTCCAACACCAAGCATTGCTCCTGCACCGGGTAAGTGAAGAATTTTAAACATGGCTCCTAAAATAACTACTGATGCCCCAATTCCATATACTTTAGGCATGATAGTCTTGTACAAGAGATCCATGAAACTGCCTTTCTTGCTACTCATATTTATAAAGGTTTTTTGGTTATTAAAAATTAATTATTGAACAATATAAAATCTTAGTTAAAATTCAGTTCCTGATGATCGGCCAAGATAGGTCATAGCACATCGGAAACCGATAAAAGCTCTGGCTGTATCTTCATATTCATACGCACGGGTACCCGTTTCACAGAAATATGCTATATCCTTCCAAGAGCCACCTCTGATTATTTTTCTTGGTTCATTATCATCAATATACTGTGGGTTCATATCCCAGACCAATGGAACTGAAGCAGGATGATAGGCGTCAAGACACCATTCTGATACATTTCCTGACATTTCAAATAATCCATAATCATTCGAGAAGAATGAGTATACTGGTGCAGTATATGCATAGCCATCATCAAAGTAATTTCCTCTTCCTGGCTTAAAGTTAGCCAATAAACATCCTTTAGCATTTCTAATGTATGGATTTCCCCAAGGGTATTTCGCCATATCTCTGCCTCCTCTTGAAGCATATTCCCATTCAGCTTCAGTAGGCAATCTGAAATCAGGCATAATCCATTCACCACGGCTTTGCCTGTAATCATTTAAATAGGCTGTTCGCCATTGACAGAAATAATTTGCTGCCTCCCAGTCAACTCCTACAACAGGATAATTATCAAACGCAGGGTGGGCGAAATAATAGATCATTAAAGGATCACCCAAATGGTGTGTAAAGTCTCTAATCCAAACAGTAGTGTCCGGATAAACTTCATTCATTACAAAATCTTCTCCTAAGACACTAAGAGAATCCTCGAAAATAGCATAAATGAATTGACGGAACTCATTATTAGTGATTTCCGTATCATCCATGAAGAATCCTCCAATTGTAATCTGCTTATTAAAGTTTATTTGTGTTGCAGCTACATCCTGATCAGCTTGTCCCATATGAAAAGTACCAGCCGGAACAGGAACCATGCCATAAGGAACTGGCATGCCCGTATAATCACGCCCAGGAACCCCTACCAACTCTCCTCTGTCATCGTAACCTTTCCCTCCGAATAGGCCACAACCACCAAGGACGAACAACGCTAATAGCATTAAAGGTGATAACCTGGAATTAAAACTTAACTTATTCATAACACCTGTTTTATTAAGAAATTTAATTTCCAATGTTTTAACGTACAAAGTTCATAATTATTTCAGAACCTTCCTTTTTTTGTATTTATGTAACGGATAAATTTAATATCTATTTTATTTAATTATATAAATTCAGCCATAAAAATTGTATTATTTGTTCTAAAAACAAAATTTTTTGCTGATTAATGTCTAAATCTAGGCGTTCTAATAATTCGTTTTTCGCCACTAGAAAGCGTTGGAATAGTGTATCTTAGAAGAAATTCATGAGAGGTGGGAGCCTTTGCTTCTTGTGCATTAATTATATAATCAAATGAATAACCCACCTGTAAAGCGTTGTCTTTTAGGAAGCTATATCCGATCATAGCAATCATTGCATCAGATTGTCTGAATGACAGACCAAACCACAATTTTTCTCTGAAGTATGCCAAAAGAGAAATATCAAAAGTATAGGTTGCGAAATCTGATTTTACCAATACCGAAGGTGTTAATGTTAAATCGTAATTAACCTTATAGTCATATCCGCCGACAAAGTAAGCATGTGTATTTAAAGCATTTGTTAAGGAATCGTTTCCAAAATCAAATTCACTATTTAATAGATGATCGAAGCTGAGGCCTAAAAAATACTTTTCCGCACGATAATATATACCAGCAGCCAAATCAGGCTTCATTTGGGTCTCTTTTCCAGCTTGCCTTAATGGATCATCAGGGTCAATCCAACGATATTTATCAAAATCAATGGTCTGGGAATAAATGCCAGCACGAATACCAAAACTTAGTTTGGAGTTCTTTATCGCCACATGATATGCATAGGATCCTTGTATTTCAAGGTTATTCAAAGCCCCTAGATTGTCGTTACTCACATACAAACCAATGCCGCTTCTGATTTTAAATATAGGAGAATTGGCACTTATTAATTGGGTTTGTGGATTTCCGGCTCCATCAAATGTGGATTCATATCCTAACCATTGAGTCCTGTGGATAGCGGTAAATTGGGTAGATCCTGGTATTCCAGCATATGCGGGATTAAAATATAGTTGATTAAACATGTATTGGCTGAATTGTGGATCCTGCTGGCCAAAAGCAAAAATACTAATAGAAATGAGCCATATAGATAATAATCCTCTCCGCATCAATTCGTAAACAATAACTTGTTTAAAAAAGTTTAGTAATTATGTTACTAATATATTACAAAAACAATAGAAATTAAAAAATCTTTGCGATATGGCAATCTACAATCTTATCCCTTTAGATTATTTGCCGTCTTGATATATACTTCCAAAGCTCCAGTCATGGAAGGGGCATTGGGGTGCGGTGCTTCAATATCCAGAATTAATCCAGCCTCCCTAACAGCATTAGAAGTAGTTGGTCCAAAAGCAGCAATCCGAGTTTTGTTTTGCTTGAAATCAGGAAAATTATGAAATAAGGACTTTATACCTGATGGGCTGAAAAAGGCAATTATATCGTAATTTACATTAGCTAGATCACTGAGGTCACTGGCAATTGTATTGTATATAACTGCTTCCGAATATTCATATTCGTTTTCACGTAGAAATTCAGGAATATCGTTTTTCCGAATACTACTGCAAGGGAAAAGGAATTTTTCGTTCTTATGCTTTTTGAGAATCTCAATCAAATCTTTAGCAGTCTTCGATCCTGTAAATATTTTTCTTTTTCTGATCACAATATACTTCTGCAAGTAATTTGCTGTCTGTTCTGAGATGCAGAAATACTTCATGTCAGCAGGCATCTCAATCTTCATAGCAGTGGCCAGATTGAAGAGATGATCAACTGCATTTCTGCTCGTAAATATAATTGCCGAATGACTAAGTATATCAACCTTTTGTGACCTGAATTCTTTTATTGAGACCGGTTCGATCTGAATAAAAGGTCTGAAATCTATTTTCAGGTTATACTTTGTTCGTAATATGTCATATGGAGAGTGTCCGTTACTTGGCTCCGGTTGTGATACTAAAATACTCTCTACTTGTGAAATTCTATCCTTTTCTATCAACATGATTAAACCTTTCTAAAATTTGACTATATTGAAATTCTAGCTTATAAAATCCAATAAGTTAGATTTTAAGATCCATTTTAAACCAATAAACATTGGTATCAATTCAGCAATGCAAAGGTAAGCAAATAAATACAATTTTGTGAAGTGAGAAGAATTCAAAAATTTATAAAAGAGAATTACAGCCCGAAAAATGCTTATAAAAATAAGTGAATATATCAAGAAACTGCTAAATAGAGCAAGCTCTATCTGAACAACAAATAATAATAAAATAAGAATAATTACAATTGATAAACCATAGAAATTAGTTATACGAAGATATTCAAAAGTATGGATTGAGTTTAACTCACGCACATTGAATAATGTACTTGATAAGGATATAATAAAAAAGCGAAATATAATCCATGCAAGTACCAGAATAAAAATTATTCCCCATAAAAGAAAAGGACTAAGAATAGATGATATATCTCCATACCCTTTCACTGGATCCAACCTGTAATAAATCAATACCAGGATCAAGGATATCACCAATGCCAGAACAAAAATAAACATAGTATCGATTCTATTTAATTTTCTCGATCTGGAAAGAAATTCATCGGCACTAGCCCGGGTAAACGTATTCATTATATTATAGTAACTCAGGAATACCCGATTCCCAAAATTTATAAGAATTATGTAAAATATAAGAATCAAAAGCACAGATATTTTGATAAAGTCCCATATGACAATCCTGTTAACGGGCTCAACGTTGAAGAACCGTGATTCTATTAAATTTAAAGGATTTTTTTTCTGGTTTGAGATGATTTTTGTCTGAATATCTTCGACAGTTCCGGAAGAATGTATGGATACAAATAAATTTTCCTGACCGGAAATAGCTTTCAAACTATCTATTGAATAAACGAAAGAATTGCCATCATCTGAATATTCTACGAGTTTATTGTCAATAAATAAACCCGCCATTGGTGGCAAATATATATATAGGTTTTTCCCACTATATAAATCGGGATCTAAATTCAGGTAAATGTTATTCGTTATTTTATTTATTGAACTGATATATGGAACAAACAATTGCCGTTCCCGGGAATAAACAAACCAATCTTTGCTTATATCCTCAATTTCAAAATACTCCTGATCATTAACCTGCATCTGAGCATTAGAAGAAAATGAAATACAAGATAAAATTATTAGAAGAAAGACTATTATTTTATTGATATGCAAATTCAATTTGTTTAATACAAAAATATCAAATGAAATTAAGAGGAAGAGGATTATTAAAATCTATTTGTGTAACCAACATGTATTTTAGAATATCTGAATCCAAAAGGTTGATCATTTGACTTCCCCATAGCAAAAATAATATTTAATAATCCAGCTTTGGTAGAAAGACTGATCCCTGCACCAACACCAAAAGGTTGGTCACTATATTTTCGGTCATTTATTTCGAATCCCAAACTAGAACCATCAAAGAATGCGATCAATTGTGATTCATTCTCAAATAAATAATGGTATTCAAGTGTTCCAATTACGTATTTTGAAGCATAAAAGAATTTTTCATTAAATCCTCGAATAGAATTAATACCACCAAGCCGGAACAAGTCATTGAGAAAGAGCTGGTCACTTTGCATAAAACCTGCAGATAATTTAGCAACCAATACATTCCTGGGGGCAAGACTGAAATATTTATCGGTTGATATGGTAGACTGCCATTGCAGACTTTTGGGAGGTATATTGGTATAATAATCATCATCAATTGCTGAATTTTTTATTACATTTTTATATCCAACATCTCCATTGAATACAATCTTCCATCCTTGAGATGGAAAAATCGGGTGGTCTAGTGAATTATATATATAAAACAATCCATAATAGTTTATCTTATAATCAGCAATAAACAGATTAACGGAATCTGGAATTTCCGGAATTCCTAAAAGTCTGGAATTAATATTTTGATAGTTTACTCCGAGTTGCCCTCTCTTATAATTATTATATAGAAAATTTATATTGAAGTTGCGTGTCAGGAAGCTTGTGTCCTGTTTATATAAATCAAACGAAATTCCAAAATCTAATGGTAACCTAAAAATAGCAGGGTGATTATAACTTATTCCCAATTCCTGTGTTTGTACATCAATCTTTTTCCAATCAAGTTCCAGACGTTTACCACTTCGGAAAAGGTTTTCAATCTTTAAATATACCTGCCCGGTAATTAAAAGTTTCCCGGGTTCAGATTGATTGGGCAGAAAGCCTAATATCCCGTCAAACGCACTTGCCTTTTCATCAGTTAAGTCCAGTATTATCTCACATTGTTCATTAGCAAAATGTAGTTCTGGAACCTTATTAAGGGATAGATAAGGTATTGGATCAATCAAAGAAGGAATTCTATTAACCTTTCTTTGATCATAAGGGGACTTGGGCTTAACATTTAGAAATGCAGCTAAAAATGACCTTTTAACTTTATTTTTGTTGATTAATACAAGGCTATCAAAAGTTATGAACGGACCAGGATTAAAATCAATTTCAGCAGATAGCTCCTGGTCAAGAATTTCCAGTCCAGTCAATCTTACCCGGGCAAATGGATAACCGTTATTTTCAGAATAGGTAATTAAGGCTTTAAATAAATTTGATATTTTTTTGAAATTCACAAATCTCTGACTGAAAAATCCCTGTTTATAGCCGGATTTAATTAAAAGGTCCTCTGAAAGATCCCCCTGGCTTAATCTTGCCCAAGAAAATCTCTCTCCAAGAAATAAATTAACACGTAATTGAGTAGAGTCGATAGAAATCAGTTCATAATTAGCTAAAAGATATCCTTGATCATATACCTGATACATCCATTCTCTTAGATCCTTTTCGCTTTTCACTATTTCCGAAAAAGAATTTAAAACTTTATCATTATCAAATTTAGTCCGGTCACGGTCAGATAAGAACAGAGCATAATCTCCCTTTAACTGTCCCATCGCAGACAGGAAAGAAGTAAAAACTAACAATAAAATCAGAAATAGTGTTTTATTTATCTTCACTACAGGCTTAATTTATGTAAAAATATCTAAAATTGGCGGGAATTTATCTTCATATACCTTTCTGTAAGAAAGCTTGTTATTACTGCGACTTTCACTTCAGCACCTACCAGGTGCTACAGAAACATATTATTAAGTCCATTATCTCAGAATTAATGCTCCGCAAAGATTATCTTGGCGAAAACATAATTGAAACTATCTATTTTGGAGGTGGAACACCTTCTATATTGGAAGTATCAGACCTTAGACTTATACTTAAGATAATTTACGATAATTATAATATCTCTAAAGATCCGGAAATAACGCTAGAGGCCAATCCAGATGACCTATGCCTTGACAAGGCGATTGAACTACGACAGTCCGGTTTTAACCGTTTATCCATAGGCATCCAGTCATTCCATGAAGAAATATTACAATATCTAAATCGGTCGCATTCTGCTACACAGGCTTATGAAGCTATTGAAAATGTAACAAAGGCAGGATTCAACAACTTCAGTACTGATTTAATATTCGCCATTTCTGACAATCACCTTTCGATCACAAAGGATGACATCAATACTTTATTGAGATATAAGGTCCCGCATATTTCTACTTACAGCCTTACGATAGAACCTAATACGGTATTTGGCAATTGGCTTCATAAAGATAAAATAGGTGAAGTACCAGCTGATAATTCAGCCGAAGAATTTGAATTTATAATAGAAAAATTATCCGGAAAAGGATATGAACATTATGAAGTATCAAACTTCGCACTCCCCGGATTTTTATCTCAACATAACAGCAATTACTGGCGTCAAATTCCTTACCTGGGAGTAGGTCCATCCGCACATTCTTACAATGGAATTTCCCGGCAATTTAATATTAATAATAACTCTCTATATATAAGGAGTATAGAAAAGGGAGAAATACCATTGAAAACGGATTACCTTACAGATACCGACAGGATTAATGAAGAGATAATGGTAGGATTGAGAACTAAATGGGGCTGTGATTTCAATCGATTGAAAAAGATGTATAAAATTGACCTATTTAAGATTCATAAAAAATATGTTGAAAAGCTAATTGAACACGATTTGGCCACATTTTTTAATGGAAAATTACAATTAAGTAAAAATGGAATGTTAATTGCAGATAAAATTTCAGCAGATTTCTTTATTATTAACAAAAAGCATTGAAGCTATTAAAACTATTTGGTAAAATTGAGTGATATTTATCCATTGATTAATTTGAGATATATTATATTTGGCTTTGAAAACCGATCCTGTGATGACAAGTGAAGAGAAAAGAGCATTTTTGCTTTTAAAATCAGTTATCTTCCACTACCATGGACTGGATGAGGATGAGCAAAAAATCCTTGATGAAACAGCCAAGAAAATAGAAGCACAAGAAGAATTAAAATGGGCCAATCAATTTATATCAAAAGATTACCTTTCAGCCTTTGAAAGAGCTCGCGAATATCTGAATGAGACAATTGGGAATTATAAAAAAGATACCCGTTTGGAATACTTAGATCTAGTGTGGAAGGCTAATAATAAAAAAGGATACATTACTGAGATGGAAGCTACTGCTATGCTAAAACTTGCCAAAGACTGGCATGTTGAAAATGAGCTGATTGAAATGGTCAAGAAATAATCAAGTATAAGTGCCATTAACTTTTCGATTCCCCTTCATATTTATAGTATCATTTTACTTTTTCTCTTTTTATAATCCCGTATATAGTCAGCCAGATAATACCTTTTCTCGCATTGATTCTCTCAGAGGATATTTAAATTCCAATCGTTCCTGTTATGATATAATATACTATGATCTGGAAGTGAGCATTGACACGCGCATTGAATCTATTTCCGGCTCCAATGAAATAACTCTAAAAGCATTGAGGGATTTCAACCGCATACAATTGGATCTGTTTGAAAACATGATTGTTGATTCAATAATTTATAATATGCATCCCATTTCTTATACCCGTGACGGGAATGCAATCATTATAGATTTTAATAATTCAGTAGTTTTCAACCAAGAGGTTATTCTTAAAGTATTCTATCACGGGCACCCTGTTGTTTCACAGAATCCTCCCTGGTCCGGTGGGTTTGTATGGGCAAGAGATTCACTAAACCGAACCTGGATAGGTGTTGAGTGTCAGGGCACAGGTGCCAGTTTATGGTGGCCGAACAAGGACCACCTTTCAGATGAGCCTGACAGTATGCAAATTTCAATAATCGCACCTGAACCTTTAATTGCTGTATCCAACGGTAAATTGATTGAAAATTATAACTTACCCGGAAACTTAAAAAAATGGATCTGGAAAGTGACCTATCCTATTAATAATTATGGTGTTACCATAAACCTTGGGTATTATAGCCATTTTAATGAAAAATACCTCTCTAATAATTCAGAATATATGTTAGACTATTATGTGTTGGATTATAACCTGGACAAGGCAAAATCCCATTTTAAACAAGTGCGGAGAATGCTTGAAAGTTATGAGTATTATTTTGGGCCCTACCCTTTTGAAAGAGATGGCTACAAACTTGTTGAGGCGCCCTATTGGGGTATGGAGCATCAAAGTTGCATCGCTTATGGAAACGAATACCAAAATGAAGAATATTATTTATTTGATTATATCATCATCCACGAAAGTGGACATGAGTGGTGGGGTAATTCTGTCTCCACAAAAGACAATGGTGAATTGTGGATTCATGAGGCTTTTACTACATACATGGAATCTTTGTTTATTGAATACGATTATGGATACAATATTGCCATAAACTACCTTGAAGATCAAAAGGCCTATATAGAAAATATGTACCCGATATCAGGTCCATTATCTGTAAATTTCAATGATTGGGATGATAGCGATATGTATTATAAGGGAAGCTGGATGCTTCATTCAATTCGAAACACTATTGGAGATGATGAGGAATGGTTTAGTACAATAAAAAAGACATATCAGCATTTTAAATATCAAACCATTTCAGGGAATGAATTAATAAATTTCATGAATTCACAGGTAGATTATGATATTGAACCCATATTCAGAAATTTCCTGACCAATAGAAACATACCTGAATTGAAAGTTAAAATGAAAAAGAATAAACACGGGATAAAATTAACTTATCGCTGGAAGAATGTAAACAATGATTTCAATATGCCAACTAAAGTGCGTGTTGATAAAAGTGATTGGGTCGCAATCTTCCCTGGAATAAAAAATAAAAGTATATTATTAAAATATAAAGACAAGAAAGAGGTCGAATTTGCAACAGATCTATTTTATCATGCAGTTAATTAAGACCCTTAAAAATATGCTCACTTTATATTAGCAAAAAATAGAATTAATTCCAGGTATTATGAAGATTGATAGCATAAATCCTCAGGTTTCTATTGTCATGGCGGTAAAGGATACCGAGCCTTATCTACGCGATTGCCTGGATTCTATTCTTTCACAAAGTTATCCGAACTGGGAATTAGTTGCTGTAAATGATAATTCAAGGGATCTGTCCTTATTTATATTAAACGAGTATGCATTGCGCGATTCCAGAATCAAGGTTTATGAAAGCGAAGGGGAAAAATTAATACCCGCACTTCAAACCGGTATAAAACATTGCAAGGGGCCTTTGATTAACAGAATGGATTCAGATGATAAGATGCCCGACTATAAACTTGAGATATTGGTAAGTGAATGGCTAAAATATGGGAAGGGGCATGTGATTGCTGGTGGCACACAGCATTTTGTAGATGAAGGCAAAGTGGGAGAAGGATTTATTCGTTATGAACAATGGTTAAATGAGGTTGCGAAACATAATTTACATATAGAAGAAATTTATCAGGAATGTGTCATCCCTTCCCACTCATGGATCATACACAAGGAAGATTTTAATAAGGTTGGTGCGTTTGATCCCTTAGTATATCCTGAAGATTATGACCTTTGCTTCCGGTTATATAAAGCTGGATTAAAAATCATAGGAATCGATAAAGTTTTACATTATTGGAGAGATCGGTCAGACCGGATTTCCAGAACCTGGGATTGCTATAAGGACAATCGGTATTTTGAACTAAAACTCAGGTATTTTTTTGAATTGGATAGAGATAATAACAGGCCACTTATTCTATGGGGTGCAGGCAGAAATGGAAAGGATATGGCGAAGCTTCTTAAAGAAAAGGACGATGGATTCCATTGGGTATGTAACAATCCAAAAAAAATAGGTAAGGATGTATACGGAATCGTAATGGAAGACTTTAATGGAATTCCAAAAATAGTAAATCCGCAAATTATGGTAGTAGTTGCTTCGCCAGCAAGCAAGAAGATCATTCGAAACCAATTATTGAATTGGAATAAAAAACCTGTTGTTGATTTCTGGTTTTTTAATTAGTATATGAAATGAACTTTTATGATTTAGGATGTGTCTTTATTGTAAGATAACAATAAATTTTTTTTAACATAACGTTATAAGATTGCATCAGTCTTATATTTATATTGCGATGAAAACTATAATCCTTCTCCTTTTCATCTATTCTCCAATATTCCTATTTGGTCAGGTCATTGAAAATACTTCTAAGAATTCTTTTGATTTTCAATTTAGAGGCGGACTAACTCTTGCAAAACGGAATGTGATAAAAGATCATACCTTTGAATTTTTATCCGGAGCAGGTGTATATAAAGAAGAAATTTTAAAACCTGGTTTTGAGATGGGAGCTGATATGAAATATAATATTTTTAATTGGCTTGGAATAGGTATGGGTCTTTCATTTTCGCATTTAAAATTCAGTACAAATATTGATCTTACTAAACTTGAAGGTTATCAAGTATCAATAAAACAAAGTCTTAATTATGTAAATCTGCCTCTCTCAGTAGTGTTTACATATCCGACAAATACCTTTTCTCCATATTTTAAAGCAGGCATTATGTTTTCAAGGTTGGTCAATGCCAGAATTGAAAAAAAGTACAAATATTTAGATTCCAGGGAAGATAGGAATTCAATAAATGATATGCCTGAATATATTGCAGAAAATCATTTCATTTTGATTGGAATTGGGAGTAAAATCTCGGTTAAAAAATCATTATTTTCAATCGAGATTGGTTATCAAAAAGGATTAAAGAATACTTATAATGAAGAGGAAAGATACTCTCATTTTCCAATGCCTGTCGTTTTAGTGGATGTACCCGATGCTTTTACTGTCGATTATTTTCAGTTTTCTTTAGGTTGGATCCTATAGGATTTTTCTTTAATGGCCATATTATAATATATTGTATCCAAATGTGATGAGAATACACATGTTCTGAAAATAAAAAATACATTTTGAATAAAATTAAGATTGGAATTATTGGATATGGCTCCTGGGTTAAGGATGCATATCTCCCAGCTTTAAAAAAAGATGGAAGAGGGGATATAATTGCAATAGCTGTTGGAAGTGAGGCTACTGCAAAATCAGTTAAAAAGAAATTTGGAGATTCTATTGATATATATATTGGTTTTGAAAAGTTGTTGCAGTCACCTGAAGTTGATGCCGTTATGATAGCTGTGCCTGATTCAATTCATGCAAAAGCTATTGAAGCATCATTAGAATCAGGCAAAGCTGTATTTTATGAACCTCCAATTGCTCATACGAGAACGTTAATTCCGGAAATTATAAAAAAGTTGCTGAATGCTCCACAAATTACTCATGCAGATCTTGAGCTTGCCCTTGTTCCAGCAGTTATTGAAGCTTCAGATCTAATTAGAAATAAAGCTATTGGCAATATCCATTCTGCAAGTATTCGTTTACAATCGAATTGGGGGCCTGATCCTGATCAAGATATAAATAATATACATCGCTTAGGAGTTTGGTACACTCATGTTCTAAATGTAATACTTAATTCTAGCCCAAAGCGCGTCCTCATCATGGATGGATATGGTACTAAAGGGCGGCGTCAAAGTCAAAGTACCGGATTTTTTGATTATGATGGAATGTGGGGTGAATTCAAAGTAAATATTGATAGTGTCGAGAAACTTAAAATAAACATTGAAGTCATTGGAGATGGAGGTGATTTATATTTAGATATCTTAACGGGAGAAATTAAAATAAGAACGAAAAATAATCCAGCTGGGAAAACAATTTTACTACCTGCAATACAACCATATGCTGATTGGCCCGGAATGCATGAATCTGTATCTTCTTTTTTGAATGCCGTCGAACATGGAATTTCAAGTTTTGCCAATGCTACTACGGTAGCCAATTTGCATTTAATTGGTCTGGCCACGGAGGAATCAAAAAATACTGGAGCCTGGGCTACCGTAAAGAATTTAGAAGAATTATAACTTTTTAAATATGTTCCAAGCTATCAAGCTTAAAAAAGTCACCAAAGAGAGTAATTCAGAATTACAGCAAATATGTTTTAACGCCTATGCACAAAATTTTGCAGACCACTGGAACGAAAATGGCTTAGATCTTTATTTGGAAAAGGAATTTGGAAAGGAAAGGCTGGAAATGGAATTAAAAAGCAACTCGATTTTCTATTACTATGTACTATTAAATCAGATGATTGTAGGATTTTTAAAAATTAATTATAATCCAACTTTTAGGATATCAAATCACAATACTTGCGAACTTGAAAAGATATATATACTTCCTAAACATAAAGGACTTGGAATAGGGAAAGCTGCTTTAAAAGGTATTATTGAAAAAATTCGAAAACGAGGGCACAAAATGTTATTTCTATGTGTAATAGATACAAATATTCAAGCCATTGCTTTCTATAAAAAATTTGGATTCAATTTTCATAGCAAAACACGTCTCAATGACTCTTATTTTAAAGAGGAGCTGAAAGGGATGAACCGAATGTATTTGGATTTAAATAATTCAAAATAATCACAAAAATCATTATTCAATTATTTGTCTCGAAATGAATGGATTAGGAAATAAATAATGACGCAAAATGAATTTTTAAATATTTTACAATTAGTATTTCACTATGGTTTGCACCTTTTGTTTCCAGGATTAATCGCATGGATATTTTTTAGGAAAGAATGGAAGAAGGCATGGCTTATTATGATAGCAACTATGTTGGTTGATATTGATCATGTATTTGCCTATCCGGAAATATTTGTGCCGGATAGATGCGGTATTGGATTTCATCCACTCCATTCTTATTATGCAATTGCCGGATATTTTTTTATAGCATTTTTTCCTAAATTAAGAATTGTCGCAATCGGACTTTTGTTTCATATGTTCACAGATTTTTTGGATTGTGGATGGATGGCGTTAATAAATAATATATGATCGTATCTGTAGATATAAGTTATTATCCTTTAATTGAACATTAATACTCAGGTGAATACTTTTATTCAAGAAATCTCAAATAAGGATAATATAAACATCGAAAAAGGTGAAATGCGCTCCATTATTACAGGAGACTTTATAGAATTAATGAATTTACTTTCAACTACCCTGGGTGATTTAATTAAAAAGTATCTGTCAGCATTTACAATTAAGATATCCAATTTCTGTATGGCCTCATAAAATGATTGAACGTGTATGCATAAAGAATTGAAAATAATTTCATAAAATTGTTACAATCGAAAACTAAAACATAAAGATGAAAAACTGGATATTAATAACCTGCATAATAATTTCCATAACTAAGTTATTAATGGCTCAGGACAATGATTCTAAAAGTACCCAGGTAACCATAGAAAATGGCATCATCGAAGGGAGTCATGATGAAAATACTGGTATTTATTCTTATTTGGGGATTCCCTTTGCAAAACCACCAATAGGGAAACTACGGTGGAGATCGCCCCTGCCTCCAGAAAACTGGAAAGGTGTGAAAGAAACTAAAAAATTCGGTCCTGGACCAATGCAAAAAAACGTATTTGGTGATATGATTTATAGATCAGATGGTCTTAGTGAAGATTGTTTATATCTGAATGTCTGGTCACCAGTTGGAAATAGAAAATCAAATTTACCCGTTTTGGTTTATTTCTATGGTGGTGGATTTGTTGCAGGAGACGCTTCCGAACCCCGATACGATGGCGAGAGTATGGCTCAAAAAGGGATAGTTGTTGTATCCGTAAATTATAGGTTGAATATTTTCGGATTTTTTGCTCATCCCGAACTAAGTGCTGAAGCAGAATATAAGGCTTCAGGGAACTATGGATTATTGGATCAACATGCTGCATTGAAATGGGTTAGCAACAATATCGCCTCTTTTGGAGGTGATCCAAATCATGTAACCATTGCAGGTGAATCAGCTGGATCGATATCAGTCAGTCTACAAATGGCATCTCCTCTTTCAAAAAATCTGATAGCTGGAGCAATAGGAGAAAGTGGTGGTGCTATTTATCCCACATTACCTCCTGTTTCTTTAGAGGAAGCTGAAAATATTGGATTGGACTTAGCTATTAAAGCTGGTTATAAAAAAATATTTAAACTCAGGGCATTAAGTACAGATGAAGTTTATGAAATCTATAAGAAATCTAAAAGGTTTGGATTTCCGGTAGCAATTGATGGATACTTTTTACCGGGTAGCTTAGTGGAGATTTTTAATGCAAATAAGCAGGCCCAGGTGCCTCTATTATTGGGATGGAATTCTGCTGAAATTCCGGCGATGGGTTTTATGAAAGGTAAGCCGTATAATACAGAAAGCTATATCGAAACTGTAAAAAATGCTTTTCCAAATGATTATGAAAAAGTTTTAAAGCTCTATCCCTTCGAATCTGAAAAAGAAATTGTTCAGTCAGCTACTGCCCTGGCCTCGGATCAGTTTATATCCTATAGCACATGGAAATGGTTTGATTTACATCGGAAAAATAGTGAACAGCCTGTTTATCGGTATTTATATAGCAAATTGAGACCACCAACTATTAAAGAACCTTCTTTTAAAATGCCAGATCCAATTGGTGCTCCACATGCATGTGAAATTGAATATTGTTTGGGAAACCTACATCTAATAGAAAAATTTGCATGGACAAAAGAAGATTTCAAAGTTTCAGAAATAATGCAAAATTATTTTGCCAATTTCATAAAAACCGGAAATCCAAATGGTAATAACCTTACGGTTTGGCCTGCGGCTGATCCAAATGATTCAAATCCGCCTGTTATGATCATTGACACAGAATGTGCCATCGAAAAGGCCATACATGATACGCGATATGAGTTCCTGGATAAGTGGTATGGAAATAAATAAATAAATTATAAAAATCCATCAGCCGGATCTTTATAATCAGAATCTATTGTGTAAATTGTTTGCGATATAGAATTATATTCGATTTTTTATCTCGATGGATAAATCAAAGTATTTATTTCATTTTTAGACTCAAATGATTATAAGAAATTTATCGGATCATAATCATAACTAATTTATAATCCTTGCTTTGGTTTTACGTCATTATTATGAGATATATAATATGTAAAAGACGAAACCATTTATTCAAACATCAAATCTTGCAGGATCAATGAGGATTATAATTTTGATTTATTTAGCAATAATTATGAGTTCAACTTCAAGGGCCCAGTCTTATGCAATTGGAGCTGATCTGTCATTCCTAAAACAGGCAGAAGATAATGGATTTGTTTTTAAAGAAAACGGGGAGGCCAAACCTGGAATACAGATATTTAAAGACCATGGATATAATTGGATTCGATTAAGGTTATTTCATACGCCGACAAGGTTGCCAAATGGTCTTGAATATACTATTGCGCTTGCAAAGGATGCCAAAAGGCAGGGTTTTAATTTCCTTCTTGACTACCATTATTCAGATACATGGGCTGATCCAGGAAAACAATTTATTCCTGCGGCCTGGAAAGAAAAATCACAAAAAGAATTGGTTGAAGCAGTTTTTAATTATACAAGAGAAACAATGGTCGCATTTCGTAATTCAGGCGTTTTCCCAGATATGGTTCAAATTGGAAATGAAATCAGTAATGGAATGCTTTGGCCTAGTGGAAAATTACCTGATAATTGGGACAATTTTGCTGAATTGGTGGAGGCAGGTATCAATGGAGTGTATGCTAGTTGTGGGAACAATCCCTGCCCTGAAATCATGATTCATATCGATAAAGGTGGGAATAAAGAATTCACTAAATATTTTTTCGACAAATTTAACTCGTATGGAATACGTTATGATGTGATCGGACAATCCTATTATCCCTGGTGGCATGGTAGCTTACTTGATTTAAGGGAATGTTTATTCTTCACCGCAGAAGAATATAAAAAAGATATTATTGTAGTTGAAGCTGCTTATAACTGGAAGCCAAAGGAATATATAAATAAAAATGCTCCATTCGAAGAATCACCTGAAGGTCAACGGGAGTTTTTAGAAGAAGTTAATAGAATTGTTATGGCTGTTCCGGGAAACAGGGGTGTTGGTGTTTTTTGGTGGGAGCCTGCCGCTACAAGAGGTTCAAGGACCTATTTTGATAATGAAGGAAATGTTCTTCCTGTTATATATGTATTTGACAAGTTTACTAGAGAGTAGGGGCTTCTCTATTAATATTGTTTATTGTCAGAAATATAATTATAAGGACCAGGTATAATGGGAGCAGTCGCTAATGGTAATCCACATTCCTTATGTTCCTGTAGGTGAAATTCGGTACCCCTATCTCACAGTACAGTTTTGTTTATTGTTGGTCCAAAATTTTTTAAAGGGAAAAGTTTCTAATGAAGCAAGTTCTAAAAGTCTTAAAAGAGAATAATAGTTATAAATATTAAGTGACTAATTATTATAAATAATCTAAATATTTATAACTGGAAATTGAACAAAATAACTTATTAACGCATTAGTTTAAACAATAGGTTATAAATCTATATTTCGGCCCTATAATAAATGGAGTCGTAAGCTGGCAATAGAACCTAACTCTATTGACATTAATAGTAGCAAATTCGTTAATTCCTACATAATTTTTATTATAGACAATTCGCTTTATAACTGAATTATTGATCTGCATGTTTAGACAAATTTTTTCATTTTTCTCAAGACACACCTCAATTTTGTCATCATTTATATTAAATATTTCTTTCATTCAGTATTGCCATTAATTTATACCATAAGGTGATTCATAGAATTCATCTATGAGAAAGACCAGCGTTGTGTCGAAAAGGTTGGAATTGCTATGACAACTATAACATTGTGTAACCCTTCAACATGAAAATTCTTTAAATATGGTATACCTGAAATCCCTATCCATATAATCAATCTCGTCTATACACATTTCCGATCGCGAGGTACGAGTGGTAAAGGTTCTTCCCTTCGATATCATGAAAAATATAAGTTTGTACACTGATTATATAGCTTATGAAAATCTGATGGCAAGACGCCTTTGCTGGAGGGGATCCTTCAGTCGATTCGTTCCAATTGAATATAAAGATTCGCTTCCTCTGTGATTCTTTCTACAATAGATATTATGAGATATCATTAATATAAAATGAAAGGGATTTAATTATTGTTAAAATGCAAGAGTACTAATTCTTCAAACTCATCATATCTGTAAATTTTATGCCAATACGTAGCTTAACACATTAATTATCTGTGACATACGATTTTAGAAGTATTTTTAATTAAGGTTTGTCCAAGAATTTGTCAAAGAATTTCTCCGATGAATATAACTTAACCTTTTTAATTAATAAATAAGAGTTTGTTTTTTATAATAGAGAGGCGTTTTTTATAATAATCATAAACTCATCATCTCCTTGAATTTAGAAGATTGACGCCGGCTAACTTCTATTCGGCCTCCTCCTTTAAGTTGAACCATCAAACCTCCATTAAACCAGGGTTCTATCTTCTCAACCCATTGCAAATTAATAATATGTTTGCGACTTGCTCTGAAGAAAGTACGTTCATCCAATCTTTCATCGAGAGCGTTCAATGATTTATGGATCATTGGTTTGAAATCATCAAAATATACTTTTATATAATTGCCGTCTGATTCAAACATTCTTACATTGGCCAGCTTTACAAACCAGCATTTATCACCATCCTTTACAAATACCTGATCATTTGCCCCCAGTTTCCTTGTTGGTTGAACATATTCCTCGATACTATCTTCACTTTTTTCCTGATAAAGCTTCGTAAGACTTTCAGCCAATCTTTCAGGTTGAATAGGTTTTAACAGATAGTCCAATGCATTAACTTCGAAGGCCTTTAATGCGTATTCATCATAGGCTGTAGTAAAGATTACCTTAGGTACAGTCTCCAGCATTTCCAGAAGATCAAATCCGGTTTTTCCTGGCATCTGTATATCAAGAAACAATAAATCAGGATTAAGGCTTTGAATTTTTTCAAATGCATCATCAACATTTACAGCTTCTCCAATTATCTCAATCTCGTGGTGGTCTTGTAAAAGATTATTCAATTCCTTTCTGGCTAACCTTTCATCATCAATAATCAATGCTTTCATTCTAAATATTTTGAGGTATAGATATTTCAGTTAATACAGTATTGGAGTTCTCATTTTTGATATTAAAGGAAGCCATTTGTCCATAAATCAAACTTAAACGCTGCTTAGTACTATCAATCCCGTATCCGGTACCTTTTTTTACATTACTCCCATTTATATATTGCCCACTATTCCTAATCTGTATTTTCAATTTCTGTTTATCTTCCCACGCTTTGATGGTTATTTCTCCACCCTTTGTGAGTGTTGCAACGCCATGTTTAATACCATTCTCTACCAGTGTTTGCAGCATTAATGGGGGAATTTGATAAGTTTCAACATCCCGCGATATATCAATATTTATTTTCAACCTTTCTTCAAGCCTAATAGATTCAAGTTCAAGATAATCTCTAACAGTTTTCAACTCATCATTAAAATCAATTAGTTTCCTTTTATTCATGATCAACGAGTTACGCAATATATTGGATAGTTGAGTTATGGCCCTTTTAGATTTTACCGGATCCTCATCAACAAGGGCGCGAATACTATTCAAGGCATTAAAGATAAAGTGAGGATTTAATTGTGACTTAAGTTTATTGAGTTCAAATTCATATATGGCTGCTTCATACTTCAGGGTGGTATTATATTTTTCAAAATAATGATAAATAAAATACAAAGACACCCACAATACATATAGAATCATGAAGGTCAAAATCGTTGTCAATATTACTATAGGCTCAAAATCATTTCCATAATCAAGAGTGTTAAGAAAAAATCCGGAAATAATCTGGAAAATATAATTACTTACTGACAGAAGAAATGTGAAGAAAAGTATCCTGGGCAATAATTTTAGCAATGAAAGATTGAGCCATGAATTTTGTAAAATTACATATCTGAAAAAATGAGTGGAAAATAATAAATATCCAGATATTAAAAACAAATTTATGGTGAGAGGCAATGAATCTTCTTCTACCAAAAACATTATGATAATATTTATCAATGCATAGATAGTCCATGCAGATAATTGCAAAATCCAATAAGCCCGCTTTTTTGAAATCTGTAAATTCAACCTTTGCTATTTAATTTATATAAATTTAAGAACCCTATGAATTATTAACAGATACATTTACTTCAAAGGTATAAAAAGTTTATTAATGGATATTATTCCTGGTTTTTTCATCCGGAATAAACAATCTGATAATCAACCTTGTACCCCGATCATAGGTAATGTAATTCCATAACCAATTATTAAATACCACTAACTTATTTCTGAATCCTATGAGTGAAACCAAATGCACAAACATCCATGTCATCCAAGCCAACAATCCACCTAGCTGGAAATTACCCGGCAGATCTACAACTGCCTTGTTTCTACCAACTGTAGCCATAGTTCCTTTATTTTTGAAAGAGAAAGGGATTAAACTTTTTTGCCTACTAGCTCTGATCAGGTTTTCCGCAAGATGGACACCTTGTTGCATAGCTACTGGTGCCAGCATAGGCAATCCATCTGGATGATCTTCCAATTGCATAAATGCAACATCGCCGATTGCATACATATCATTATAATCACCTACCTGATTATACCTATTCACGCTGATCCTTCCATTACGAATTATTTCTTCAGGTAATCCACGAATTAAATTCCCCTCCACCCCTGCAGCCCATATGAGAGTTTTGGATCCAATAATTTCTCCTGAACTCAGGAATACCTTTTCGCCGGAATAATCCTTAACTATTGTGTCTAAGTGGATCTGTACTCCAAATCTTGACAAATATTTATAAGCATTCCTTCCAGATGCTTCTGACATACTCTGCAACAACCTCGAATGTCCTTCAATCAGATAGATACCCATCTTTCTAAAATCAAGTTCATGATAATCATTAGGTAGCACATGTTTTCTTAGTTCAGATAAGGCACCGGCTAGTTCTACCCCGGTAGGGCCACCACCTACAATTACAATATTCAACAGGCTTTCTTTTTCTGCAAGATCCTGAATCATAACTGCCTGTTCAAAATTCTGTAAAATATGACTTCGCAAATCCAATGCCTGGGGTAATTGTTTTAATGGAAAAGCCTGACTTGCTATATTCCGGTTATTGTAAAAATTTGTTTTGGCGCCATTTGCTATAACCAGTATATCATACTTCAAATCACCGATAATCGTTGAAATTGTTTTCTTCTCCGGATTTATTTGCGTTACGCGCAGCATCCTGAAATAGAAATTTTTATGATTTTTCATTAATGGTCGCAACGGGCCTGCGATAGAATCAGGCTCTAATCCGGCAGTAGCCACCTGGTATAGTAAAGGTTGGAAAGTATGGTAATTATTTCTGTCAATCAATACAACCTGGAAAGGATGCTTAACAATTTTTTTGGCCAACTGAATTCCTCCAAAACCACCACCAATAATTACAATTCTTGGTTCTGAAGTAGTTGGAATGTCAATTGCCAAATTTTTAAAAATAGATTTCCTGCTATCCATAATTTTAAAAATATAAAAAAACTTACATCAATTATTTTGAAATTGCTAATTATAGAGCCTTGTCAGTAAAACTTTGACCGTATCGTATACAACACCTTATTCCAGTTTTTGAATAATTTAACAAAATTAGTATTGGTAAACTCCTGGATTAAAGAAGATACTATCGAATGATTAATTAAAGTAATAACACTTTCCAGTTAAAAACGTTCACTTTCCAATTAAATATGTACATCATAAAACCTTTAAACAATATTTTATTTTGTATATAATTTTTTTACTTACTTTTATTTTGTTATACATTTGCATTATATATTTATTCAAAATTATATATTGCGATAATGAAATTAATTTATACAATATTTTTCTTCGCCATTACAATTATTTCACAGGATGTGATTGCAGGTGAAAATGATGCCATTAAAGGTAATTATGCATTTGAGATTGAATCAGAATATTTACTTGATTCAACATACAGTTGGAATCCATGTGATAAAAAAATTGTTATTGTGGATCTAGGTGGAAACATATTAAGAGAAGCTCAAACAGCTCCTGATTGTCAGGAAGAAATGCCAGAAATTATTAAACCCCTTATAATAAACTGTCAATTTTTAACTGAAATTGACGGTTCATCATACTACTTATATAATTAATAAATTATATGTCAATATTTCACGGCCGGGCCACTAAGGTGGTCAGGCTGTTTTTTTTATAGCTTCGGGAACTTTTTAATAAAAAAAAGCATTTCTATTAATAGATAATACATGGTTGATAGGTTTTAGTTTTAATGTTTTGGTTAGGGGTTACTCCTATGTAGCCCCTTTTTATACTAACTAAGATCTATTTTAATTCATCTTTCAGATAATATCCGGTATAGCTTTTATCAATTTTTATCAGTTCTTCAGGGAGTCCGGCAAAGACTATATATCCTCCTTTATCACCACCTTCCGGGCCCAGGTCGATTATATGATCTGCCACCTTTATAATATCCATATTATGTTCAATTACCAGAACAGTATTTCCCTTATTTACTAGTTTCTGAAGAACATCCAGGAGGTGTTGAATATCCTGGAAGTGCAATCCAGTAGTAGGTTCATCTAGAATATAAAATGTTTTTCCGGTATCTTTTTTTGATAATTCTGATGAAAGTTTCACTCGTTGAGCCTCTCCACCTGAAAGTGTTGTAGCATGCTGTCCCAGAGTGATATATCCCAGGCCAACATCATTCAAAGTCTTTAACGTTTTAAGTATCCTTGGCTGTTTTTCAAAGAATTCTACAGCATTTTCAACTGTCATATCCAAAACATCGGCTATCGACTTCCCTTTGAACCTGACTTCAAGAGTCTCTCGATTGTAACGCTTACCTTTACATGTCTCACAATGCACATATACATCTGGGAGAAAGTCCATCTCAATCAATCGCATTCCTGCACCTTCACATGATTCACACCGTCCACCTTTTACATTGAAAGAAAAACGACCTGGTTTATATCCTCTGATCTTAGATTCAGGTAACTCAGCAAACAGAGATCTTATATGAGAAAAGACACCGGTATAGGTTGCCGGATTTGATCTGGGTGTTCTACCAATTGGTGACTGATCTATTTCAATAACTTTATCGATGTTTTCTAGCCCGGATATCATTCCATAAGGGAGAGGATCTTTCCTGGATCTATATAGTCTCTGACTAACCAATGGATATAAAGTCTCATGTATCAAGGTAGACTTTCCAGATCCGGAAACACCGGTTACACAAATGAATTTCCCTAATGGGAAGGCAACATCTATTTTCTTCAAATTATTGCCACTTGCACTTGAAAGGAGGATTGAATCTCCACTTCCTTTTCGCCTGGAGGATGGTATTTCAATTTTCCTGGTGCCATTAAGATACGATGCGGTCAGGGTTCCATTCTTAATAAATTCCGGCGGTGCCCCTTGAGCTACAATATGCCCCCCATGCAATCCGGGACCCGGTCCGATATCAATTATATGATCCGATTCAAACATCATTTCCTTATCATGCTCAACTACAATAACGGTATTGCCCAGGTCACGCAAAGCTTTCAATGAATTGATCAATTTAATATTATCACGCTGGTGTAGTCCAATACTTGGTTCATCAAGAATATACAATACACCTACTAACTGTGTGCCAATTTGCGTTGCCAGCCGAATCCTTTGTGCTTCTCCTCCTGAAAGTGTACGTAATGGCCTATTCAGATCCAGATATTCAAGTCCTACATTTTTCAAAAATTGAATCCTCTTTCGAATTTCCTTAAGGATCCCCTCAGCAATAATGTTTTGCCTCTCATCCAATCTTTCTTCAATATTTTCAAACCAATCATATAATTTGCCAATGTCAAGAAGAGCAAGTTCTGCAATATTTTTATTGTCTATCTTAAAATGAAGAGATTCTTTCTTTAGCCTGGCCCCATGACATTCCGGACATTTGTTAACAATTGTGAAATCCTTAATCCACTTTTGAATCTTATCAGAACCGGTATCTTTTTGTTTCTGTAAAAAAATAATAATACCTTCAAACTTAGTATGCCAATC
>Ga0316187_10000209_pt1 | contig 42169 bp, 50 predicted proteins | sample CroRivburrow1_MG_FD_204927 | JGI IMG/M metagenome (GOLD analysis project Ga0316187, IMG submission 204927) | Coastal sediment microbial communities from Maine, United States - Cross River worm burrow 1 | ecosystem: Environmental > Aquatic > Marine > Coastal > Sediment | place: USA: Maine...
AAAATGTTCGCGTGTAGTATACTTAGAGAATCCAAGCATACATTGATGAGCCACGTTTTTTGTGTGGTTCAGTACAATAGGAGCCTGTAGATTTGCAGTAATATCTTTGATATCGTTCGCCATCATAACAATGACTAAAACTGTCAAATCTTCTACAGATATTGCGTTTACAATATTAATATTTTCAATTGAAAGCTCGAAGTAATAGTCCTTTCTGAAAATTAAGGGATCAACTACCACAAAAGCCAATGATGGATTACTGAGTGATTGAAGTATTTTAAAAGGTTCTGCCCTTTTTTCTTCTATCAAAGTAAATCGAGTTTCATCATGGAAACCCAATGGCCCCCTTGGGATTGTGATTATGTCTTTTTCATTGACCTCAATTTGACCAAAGCGCGTTGTTTCGTATTTCATAGATCCCCTTTCCTTTGTTTATTTAATGTTTAAATCAGCGAAATCCCGTCAATTACTTTTTCTGCATGGACAGGGAATTGCCAAGAAAATTCATTTTCTGGAAGGTTTGAGTGTGGCTTTGATCCTAAAACCAAGCCACAATTCTCTTTTGCATATTTCAAAGCCTGTTCCTCAGAATTTGCGGCAACCATAATCCTACCTGAAAACTTGTAGGTAATATCAAACCAATAATCTTTTTTCATGTTCTATCTCCCTTTTTATTTATAGTGGCAATGTAGCCACTCATGCAGTTTTCGTAAGCGTTCCAAAGAGTGTACATGTCTTCTATAACTTTGTCGGTTCCTCGAATTACGAAGCAGAATAAAATTTTTGATCCTTTTTGCCGCTTAAAAGTCATACCGTTATCTCTAGCAGTTTTTCTTATATCTTTTAACGCTTCAGCGTAAGTAATGTTTTCATTTTCCATGTTTTTTATATCCTTTTTTGTTTGTTCAAATTGACATGTTAATCCAGTAACCAAGCCTCCGAACTTCGGGGGTTTGAAGTTGATTCATCTTGTTGAAACTTCGATTTTATCAAGGGTTGCCCTCTCCGGCTTTTTAATTACTGTCAACGTATTCGTACAGAATTTTTAAAATCTTTCCTTCCATATCTTGAAGCAGAACTCCAGCAAGATACATTTCGTTTCTCTCGCATTCTGGTAAAGAGTTTACAAGTTGCCAAAACTTTTCAGATTTCTTCCCTGAATAGCATGGTTTTTTTTCTAAAAATTCAGAGCATGAATGACTCCTGTTTTCTTCATGCTCCCATTCATACCCACAAGAATGACAAATATTATTGCTCATTATTCCTCTATTTTTTATTGTTACCTATCCGTCTTTTTGTAATCATATTCACCTTCCATGACCTCTTCCCATTTTGGGTGAGGCTCGCAAAGATCAGCTAACTTATCAGCATATACTTTTGATCCTGCTTGATTCAATGGATAGCTAAGCATTTTTTTAAGAAGGTTGTTATATTCGGTTTTAAACTCTTCGAATTCCATTGACTCTCTCCAATCATTGTTGTTTCCAGATTCGGCCTTTTGCCATCCTAAAGTCCAAGTTCTTTTTTTGCAAAATTAATAGATTCCTGTGTGATTTTTATTGCGTAATCGTTTGTGAGCCTTTGTATTAGCTCAATATCTTTTTCTAGTCTTTTTGCTAATGTTTCCCTTGCGACAGTGTTTCCTCTTTCGTCCCTACAATAACCTGATTGGTTATTAGTTAAGGGCGGTTGTTTTTTAGGTTGGGTTGGGTTGGGAGAAATAAATTTACTATGAGGATTGAACCCCTCTCCGCCTTCGTTGTTTAAGTCGTTGTAACTTTTCCATTTTGGGTTAATTTTGGAATTTTTCAAGACTCTCTCCAATCATTGTTTGTGGTTAAAGAGGGTTGCCCTCTCCGGTTTAAAATAGTTCGATAAAAATACATACGTCATTTATTTCAGTTATTCTACCAGGGCGATATTTTTCGCCGTGATTGTGCACCTCTTTTATTTCAACATGTTCACCGACAGCAATCTTATAGTTGTACCTGAATCTAATTCTGACAGTAGGCATTGATCCGATTTTAATGGATTTGTCTTTAATTATCATTTCAGGTTCCTATAATATTCAACACCTTCACTGTCTTGAGTCCCTTCGGCAACGGCTTCCATAAGATCATAAAAATCATCTTCATTATTATCGACTATTTGTTTTAGCTGTTCATCGCATTTACAAGATTTGCAATCGACCATCATTTCCCAGTTTTCCTCGTCAATAGGGTCGAGATGTTGGCCTTTATGATCTTCAACAATTAATTTTACGGCTTGCGCTACATGTGCTTTTTTAATTCTCATTACGCTCTATGCTCCTTTTAGGTCTGGGTTAATATTAAAACCTTTAGATTTAATTCTTTTAACTTCTCTATTTGCTTCCACTCTTGTTTCAAATGCTTTTCCAAATGTCATGACTCTCTCCAATTTAGTGATTATAAGATGCTTAATTGCATCACTAACTATATGAGCAATCGCATAGTTAGGGACAGATTAACCTTTTATTAATTCTACAACCTTTTTTAAGCAGTCATTTTTCTTACTACAGGATTCTTTTATTAGCTTTAAAAGCTTAATATCGTCCGTTTCATTCAGATTTAAAACTAAATCAGTATGTATATCTGACAATTCTACAATCAGTGAGGCCAGCTTTTCAATATCAATAGTCATACCAACCCCACAATATCAGCAATATCATTAATTGTTAAGACGTCCAATTTGGGCAAATCTTCATTGTAAAAAGCACCCTGAATACACGATAAAATTGTGTTTTGCGCATCCTGTCTTTTTTCTGTTTTTGTTAAAGTTCTCATGACTTCTCTCCAGTCTAGTGTTGTGGTTAAGGAGAGGTTGCCACCTCCTGTTTTTTGTTAATCGTCTAAATAACCGTTAAAAATATTCGAAATCAACGTTTCTTTTTCGTTTTTTGTTGTTAGCTTATCATTGTACGCTTTAACAATTTCCTCTTCTCTTTTTTTGAGAATTTTTATTTGTTTGTTGATTTCGCTAATTGCTGTTATTGCTTTCATGACTCTCTCCAATCATTGTTTTTGTTAATGTTTCCGTTTAACCTGTCCTATAAATAGGCGCTCTTGATTATTATGTCAAGCACTTTATTTCAAAGTGTGCTTTTTAAAACACCGTCCTTTGAAATAAGCGGAGTTATATTGATTTTACAAACTATTAAAAACAAGATACCTTCCGACTATGAAAAAAGCACAGTATATAATGAAGGACTTGAGGCAGTGGCATAGAAAACTGTATGATTTGCTTATCAAGCTCAATAAAGAAGAAGAAAAACCTCTTGTTATCGGGTTCCCGCCGGAAAAAAAATCAAACTATTTACTAAGCATCGCTTCAGATACAACACATCGATCTTTTGTCTTGGTTCGTTATGAGGACGAAACAGAGATCAAGCCCGAAATGAATGAAAGCATAAGATCGGTTGAAATAGTGTCTTACTCTACAACTTCATTACCAGTGAACGAGGTCATAAGCCATCTAGTCACAATAATAAATGAGTATGCAGTAGACAGCCAATTTATGATTATGATCAGGCGTAACGATTCAGGAAGCATATTTAATGAGCATTTACGCAGGCTTTACCGTGGAGATGAGGAAATAATGCTTTTCCCAACGGCTAAATATTCAGAAAGCGGGGAGATCGTTATTGATAAGATCGGCCACGGCTGGAAACAGACCAAAAAGGATGAGGAACTTTGTCAAAGTTGCATGAAGGACGCGCTAGTTAATAAGTATTTTATTTTCTCTTCTGATAGAAGTGAGCATTGTTTTGAATCGTTACGGTTTAAAGATCCCAAAGAGAAGGAGTCAAAAGACCGCTTTTGGTTCACTTGGGGTATGATAGCCTTTGTCCGTCACAACCGACTAAAGATTTTTCAAAGTAGAGAATTCGATGAAAATATGTATCTATCTGAGAAATACAAAGACAAGGTACACAGGATAAGATCAAATAGCTTGTATGTTTGAAGAATAAATTGTACACAGTTGAAAGCAAACTAAAAGGAACAATGGATCAAATACCTAAAGTTTTTTTTCAAAATTCAGAATTCAAAAACCCACTTAAAACAGTCATTGTTCAGGTTGAAAGCTGTATTCCAATGAAGAGGGGCTTTACAAAGCGCACAATCTATAATGAAATCACAGACTACATTAAAGAAGAATTAGAATTTGTTGACCAAGTTTATTTTGGTGAAACATGGATTTTAAAACGAGTTTTTACGGCTGGCGATCACTCCAACGTTCAAGCTTCAAACATGATCGGCGTTTATAGACAGCACTCGAATAAAACACTGTTCTATTTTGCAAGGGATGTTTCAGAGATCATTTACACACAAGGTTTTAAGGATGAAGTTCTTGAATATATCATAGCTAGAATCCTTCTTGATATTCCAAAGTTGCTGTCAAAAAAATACAGAGTCACCGAAAACGAAAACGATTATATAGTGGAAAAAAAATGAGTGAATGGGTAATTAATATTATAGGTGAACAGAGTTTGGAGGTCACAAACGGGATATTGACTATATATAAGGAGCGAGATTGGCTTGAGGGCCAAGGTGTCTATTCAAAAATTATGGATTATACAATTCCAACGCTAATTGATTTTTGGGAAGAGATCAAAAAGAAAGATCCCCAACTATCAATTATATTGTATTCTGATTTTTCCATTACTAGATATGAGAGTGGTTTTGTTTTTCAGCTTGAAACAGGGTATAAAGATATTGTATCCGATTCAACAGCTAAAGCGCAAGACTTGTTGGCGTTTATTGATATGTTAGATGAAATAATAATTAGTGAAAGCGGCGAGAAGGGCGCTCTTACTGAGCGAAAGCATTTAAAGACTATTTTAGCCCATTTAGATTTAATTCCACCACAAACAGAGAAACGTTATGAGCATTAGAAAAATTCCGATTTATAATGGAAAAATAACATTGCACGATAAAGCAAATCGAACTGCCAGATTAATGGTTGCACACGATCACAATCTTCCAGTTTTCGCGACTCTTTCTGAGGTAGACCCGTCTAAAGAGTATCAATGCAGAACTATAAACGGCGAAGTTATTTTTACGGTCCCAAGGAGATCAATCAAAGGGAGGCTTGGAGCAACAGAGTATCAAGTTGAATTTTATCAATTTTCTCAACATGAATTAGCGAAGCCAGCGACAATTCCAGTTGAAAAGTTTGAACTGTCAAATATCAACCCGGAAAAGAAAGAGGGCGAAAAAGAGGTAGTTAAGAAAGAAAAAACAATGCTCAGTGCTGTTAAGAATAACCGACTATCCAGACGGGCGATTGAAAAATCAACGAATCGAAAAAACAACTTAATCGAACAGAGAAAAGAATTTATAGAAGCCAAGGCGTTGAAGCCAGTTGGCTTACAGGGGCGAAGGGTTCTGACTTGTGATGATGTTGGTTACACGAAAGCGGCAGGGATTATTAAATATTTAATGATACTTGAGAATCAATTTAATGAGGGTGTTTTGTCGGAAGCTGATAGAAAACTGATAAACGAGTTCTTTGATTGTTTCTCTTTTTCCGGTACTTCTTCTATTATTGCTTTATATCTTGCACTTGGAAAGAAAAGCGTTGGATATGGAAGCATTGAGTATTTATTGAAATGGTGGACGCATCATTTCAGGTTCGCTTTCTCATTAACCCCTGCTCAAAATGCAAAAATAAAACTCGCTAAAATTTTTAAAGGAAAAGAACCCGAAGGATTGAGTGAGAAAAACGCTAGGCGTTATCTACAAGAACTTTTTATCAATCCAAATAGCGGCGAGCAATACACACTAAAAGACATTAATATTGAGGTTTATCAGCCGTTGATGTTTGATGATCTTAGGGCAAGGGCTTATACGAAGGGAGAAACGCCGGACACAAAGCTTGTTGATATAGCTGTTAATTGTGCGCTTGATCCACGTAGATTTTCCGTCAAGCAAACTGAAGACGTAGGGACATCTCTTGGAGCGTTTAGACGATCTTATGATCTTCCATTAGCTCAAAACAATCCGGGAATTAAAATTACTTCACTTGGGGTTCCACTTCGATACCAACCACCAAAGAAAAGCTCCGAAACTGCAAACATCGCACAACAGGGTATGATTTCAAAAGAAGCGAACTACGTTACTGATTATCACGATACAATTCAGTTTATGGATCTTAACCCGGATAGGGTTCATTATTACCGTGTTGAAATTGGAGCCATGGACGCGATTAGTGATTATTCGGTTAATCGGGACAATTTAAGGTACGCAATCGCCAGCGCAGATAAGGCAACAAAGCGAAGTAATAATCAAAAACTTTTAAGCTAGGGAATTATTATGGGCCAGTTATTTATTTATTTTGGTTTGATTATCGGTATTGCAATTATAGCATTTCGATTGCTTGCAAAACTTGGTGAAATTGCTTTTTCATCAAAAAAAATAAACAGCTTTGTTGCTAACGATGATAGTATCAATATGCCGGAAGTTTCGCCGGAAGGAAGAGATTTTGAAGTTGTCGGAGCTAGGCAGTCGAATTACGTTAATATTATTTTTAAAAAAATTCCTTCATTAATAACAATGTGGAGCTTCGGAATTGTTCTTTCAATGCTGTTTGGCGGATATATGGCCACGGCTAATATTGAACGTTTGGCGGCGGCTGGTTCAGCGCTACAAGCTGGAAATACAGGGCTTGCTCTATCGTATATAGGGCCTCTGGCAAAAAGCGTTCTAAAAGATCAATACCGGATATCTTCAGGAAATCACCCACTACTTGAGAAGTACGGACTTGAAAAGTTCAAATATCTTGGAATCGATAAAGATCATCATATAGCAATGATGAAAAATTTTGTTACCGCAGGAGATGTTGACCGGGACTTGCTTCCAGATAATCCAGATTTCAATAAAATATTAACAGGGGTTCAGGCTACAGAAGCCGATGAAATTTGCAGTATTTTGTCAGATTCAGACGATGTTAAATTATCTCTAATCAATCAGGCAGATTGGAAGTTTTCTTTTTCTCATATCTTGGCAAAAAGAAATATTAATAGGGAAAACGATTCTGTTGAGTGGTTTAGTGACAAATCACAGGTTGATAATGACAACTTCATGCTCAACACGAAAAACAATAAAGAATTCAATGAAAAACTTCGTGATGGTAGTTCGTTTCGCGGCGGATCAAGTGACGGTGTTTATTTTGATGAGGACGATATCCACGATATTTTCCCTGTTTCTTTCAGGTGTGTAGCCAAATGGCCAAAAGGCGAAGATGAATAAAGAAAACATAGCAATCAAAGCGCTTTCTGTTGTTACGGATCTTTTTAAAAAAGGTCCGGGTGTTTCTGAGCAGATTAAAACGCTTCAGGATTCGTTGGAGAGAATCATTGAGGGTCAACAGGAGTCGGCTCAGTTTGATATTTACGGTCAAACTAATCCCGGATCAACAACGTCAGGAGTCAGGGAACAGCTTTATGGTAAAGACCTTTATTACTTGAGAAACTTTTATCTTTCAGGTTGCGCGCCTATTGATGAGATCATTATCAAGCGTTTTGTCAATCAAGCCAGATCCCTTTCAGAATGCACTCGAAATGCTCCAAAGAAAATAGGTTGGCGAGTTGTTGCTGAAGGTTATGACTCACCGGATTTTAAAGCTCCAAAGAGTTACGCGGAACAATGCCGTTGGTTTGAGGATCTAATATTAAACATTAACAAAGACCGCCACCCCGGAGGTTTTAAAGATGGATTCCTTGCAAACGTAACAAATTCGTTAATTTTCGACAGAGTTGCTATTGAAAAACTCCTATATACTGGCAACGATTTACACAAAGGAAAACCAGCTTCTTATATTATTCCAGATCCTTTGACGATTAAACCTACAACGTGGGCCTTGTCTGTCATGGCAGGGGCTAAAGGTTATTCTGGGAAAAAAGGGGATACAGAAGCAGAACATCTTTTTAAGCAATCGGACTCGATTAGAGACATGCTTATTGGTGAAGCTAAAGTTTCCATGGCGAGACAGCTTGCAAAAAGCAAAAACAGTAAAGCCCGGTTTACAACAGAAAATATTGAAGAAAGACTTATTGATGGCGGATTGATCAAGTATGTTCAGCAAATGCAAGACAAACAAATTGCAATGGGTTGGACCGATGAAGAGATGAGCGTATTTATTGCGAATCCGCAAACAATGATTAATGCAAACGGTTGGAGTGCTGGAAGCCCGTTTGAGACAAGTTTCGCGTTCAAGGAGGTTATTTGGCGAGCCACGGGGATGAATCAAGAAATTTTTGATTCCAAAACCCCTGAAGGCTTCCTTTCGATTCGAAAAGGCGGGATTGACAAGAAAGCCCGGAAAGCCCTTGAAGAGAGAATGCAGGAAGAAGGGCGCGACAGGTTCAGTAATATCATGGTTAGCCTTGTTGATGATCCAGACAAAGACATTAAGTACGTCAAAACAAAGGATAAACCAACGGATATGCAGTTTAAAGAACTTTTTATACTGTATACCAAGTTTATTCTTGCAGCTTACGGCATGGACTATTCAGAGCTTAATCTTGAGGACGGAAAATCAGGAGGACTTCAAGGAGCCGCCGCCGCAATTGAGAGAATGGATATCCACAAACAAACCGGAATTGTTAGCATAATCGATCATGTAGCCAATTGCTACACACAGGCTTTAATTTTGCCATGGTGCAAAGATATCGGAATGGATTTCAAGATGGAATTCATCTACGATACGAACCAGACCAAAGAGCAAGTTGAGCTTTTGAAAGCTAAAAATGCTTATGTTTCTATTAATGAATTAAGGCAGGAAGAAAACCTTGATCAAAAATTAAACATACCGCCGGACATTTTCAAAAAAAATAAAGAGTATTTTGATTCACTTCAAAAATATCTCTATACTCCCGGAGTGACAACAAATAATATTTCTCAGTTGTTAATCAAGGAGATGGAAATGAAGCATCAATCTGATATGGCAAAAGATCAACAAAAGCATGAGGCTGAAATGTCTAATCAAGAGATAGGCGAAGAGGGGCCACAAGAGCCGGAACAACCAGAAGATGACGCCGATATTCAATCTTTGCAGGATCTAATTAATGGAGATCAAGGGGGGGGAGAACAACCGCAAGAGGATATGAATAAATCCTTAAATTATAAAATAACCTACGACTATACTTAGCCATGAAACCATTAAAACTAAGAAGTTTATTAGTAAAAGGCCTCTTTAAAAAAGACCCTAAACGAGAAGTTGACGGGAATCAGAAAACTGTAGGCGAAGTTTTTATTGATTCGGATATTGAATTGTTTAGAGAATGGTTTGGCATTATTCAGGATACCAACTTAGAGATTTTGGAACAAAAAGATTACGATCTAGGTAAAAAACTTTACGAGTTCACAGGGTACAGGGTTCCAAAATGTATTACTGAAAAACTTTCAGGTATTCCAGAGAGTGACGGTCCAGAGTTGAAATCAAAAAAAGACGAGTGTTAGCCTCACCACTCGCCATTATTTTCTGAGGCATTTTAATTTAATTTTCAAAAGGAGTTAGAACCCAATGAAAGAAATTATCGAAGAAGCAATTAAGGATTTGGCTAAAAAATCACAGAGTAAAAGTGATGATTCAAAAGAATCCATGCAGTTATCACAAGCGGCTTTAAATTTGGCTAATACATTCGCTACTTTTGTTCATGCAGAAAACTTAAAACTAAAATAAAGATTTAGTTGCTATGGGTATTTATGTAAAATACCCATAGCTAACATAATGTATCATGGATAATCTACACTTTAAAAAACCAAAAACATACAAACTACAAGACCGCTACCAATTTCAAGGACTACCAATTTCCGTTGAAAATAAAAAGGGAGGTTATAGATACGGAACAGACAAAGATGGACACACTTGGAAAACAAAAATGTACTTTGATTACGGATATATCAGAGGAACGAATGGAAACGATAATGAATCCATTGACGTCTACGTTGGACCAGATCAACAGGCAATTGGAGTCTATATTGTCCACCAGCACAAGATTGAATCTATCAAAAATCCAGACAAATACAAAAAATCAGGGTCAAAGTTTATCTGCAAGTCTTGTAAAAAAGAAAGCGCAAAATGCCAGCACAATTACGATGAAGATAAGGTCATGCTTGGTTTTTCCTCTAAAGAGGACGCGATTAAAGCGTACAATGCTCAATATGATCATCCCGGATTTTTAGGACCAGTATCGACTTATACTTTGGAAGAATTCAAGGGAATGCTGAAAGGCGATGTAAAGAAGATCCCTTTTAAACGGCTTGAGAAATCGAATAAAAAAATCATTATAAAATTCTAATGGACAGCACACAGGCAGAACTTTTTGTTGAGGGTGTTAAGCATGGATTGGAATACTTTTCCCACGGTGAAACTTATTACGGCGGAAGATCGTTTTCAGATGTTCATATTGAAACCTTAGAGAAGTCAGCGCCAAGTATCAGAATAGCAGGAATCAAAGAAGAACCGATTGACCTATATATCAGGGATTTGATCAAGGAACTTCAAAGTAAAATGCTTTCCTCTAAATTCAAACAGTATGGAATCAAAAAAGCACTCGAACAATTCAGTGAAGTTAAATTCAAAGATAAATATTGGTGGGGAACAATCTCCAATTCAGAAATTGAGTCATTAATTGCAAAGGTGAAGACTGTTTATTCCGGGCAAACACTTATGTTATCAGAGGGGCTAAAAGAGGCTTATTTGTTCGGAAAACTTCATAAGATGCTAACAGAGTCAGAGAACTTGGCAAGCGCTAGGAAGACACTTACAGCCTATAAACAAACCGAAATTGACAGGGCGGCACTTAAACATATTGATGATACGGCTAATTTGTTTTGGGAAAAAGCAATCGCAAGGGAAATTGATCCAATATCGATTCGATTGCTCCAAGGAAACCGGGACGCTACCACTGGACTATTAAAAAAGCATTTTCAAACACCGCAGCAAGGTTGGCGAAGTACAGTTTCAGATATTTACAATAAAGTCGGAAAAAACCACACAGTAACCCTTCGAGATATTGACCGTATCACATTAACAGAGCTTTCAAGCGCTCAAAATAACGGTATTCTCCATTCTCTTTTAGAACGTGGGAAAACTACCTATTTTGTGATTGTCAGACCCACAGCATGTAAGTTATGTAAATCAATGTATTTGGATCCAAACGGGACACCTAAGAAGTTTAGTATTTCTGAACATTTGCTTTTATCTAGGGATGTTAATTGGGGGGCGAGAGTAGGTGATGAGGTTGTTCCACAGCCACCGCCGAGGCATCCCCATTGTTTTTGTCGTGTAAGCTCGTAAGTGCTTGTAATTATTATATATTGTAACAAGGAGAAATCAAATGGCTGGAATATCAAAAGAAGATTTGGAAGCAGAGAAAAACAAGACAAAACAGGCTTTGAGAAGTGTTTCCGAATTGCAAAGTGAGCTTTCAGAGATGACTAAAAAAGCAAACAGCTTTGAAAAACTTGAAGCCGCAAACGCAGAAATGGCAGTCAATATTAATGAGCTTCAAAAGGCTAATAAGGAGCTTATCAAGTCCGGGGCCAGTATTAGAAGTGACAGCACAGTTTTTGATGCTAAGATTGGGTTAGATGGAGGAATTAAACACGTTGCCACGGTTACGCATGATAAAAACAACCGTGATGAGCTTTACAGGTATTCATCGACGAAGGGCGGGAAAACAGTAGATTACCTCTTGAAGTATCGAGATGGTAGATTTTCTGATTCTCAAATTTCATAATGTGGTTTGATTCGTTAATTGAGATCCTAATAGGTTTCTTTTATTAAACAATAGTACGGTGGTGGAGTCGAGGGGAAAAGGAGTATTAACGGGCCAAAATTTCGGCTTATGGCGGCTAGAAATAGCTCCCTAATGGGTGTAAAAGCATTGGTAAGTGGTGGAACCCCTTATTGTTTAATTAAAATATAAAAGGCAGAACTATGATTGAAAACAACAGAAGTTTATTTGATGACAAAAAAGATACAATTGGTGATGGATTAAAAAAAGCAGATAATCTTTTCCAAACAACGCAAGAAAGTATTGATTCATACAGGCAGATTATTCTTGAAAATGAAAAAGTAATTATTTCAATTACTTTTATAATCGGGGTCGGGATCGCTTGGGTTTTTAGTTCATGTACGGAAACAATCGTTTTAACGGCGGCAAACAAAGTACTATTAGGAGTGATTGCTTTTTTTGCAACCTTGCTTCTAATCTCAACAAAAACAATCCCCTTGGCGTATATCGCAATAATCATAATCAGTATTATTGCAGGAGTTGGGGCGGGTGAGATAACAATTGCTTGGGATAGCAACACTTATCACGCTTTCGGAACAATTGGGGTTTGTGAGAATCCAATTGAAGTCAAAGATTTTTTAATATCGTTGGTTTCGTTTTTAGCGGGAACTATTTATATTGGAAAACGTTATAAATTATTTTAATGGGGTTATTATGTTAAGTTGGGTATCAAATTCAATCGCGGGTGTGTGGTTCGCTTGGAATTACTGGTCAATCGTTCCTGTTATCGTGTTCGTCGTGCTTAGTATTTTGGCATATAAACGGATCACAGCGCCCGAAGGGATAGGGCTTAGCCAGAATTACAGAGACAATCGAAAAGAACAGGCAATGAGTATTCCGAAAATGAAAAGGATTGTTAATCTATTATTGATTTCTGGAATATTGGTCATGGGAGGGATCTTGTTTACAATCTCACTTTTCAAGATGAGTTAATATTGTCCTTATTCGCTTGATTTACACAAACAATTAATCTAGTTTTATCTAAAAAGAAAATGGCATTAATCTAAAAATATACCTTACCATGATTTTACTACGAAAAGCGTTTGTTCGGGCTTCAACTTACACAAACGCTCAAGGCGTTCAGGTAAATCGAAAAGCACACTTCACAAAACGACCACCAGCCAAGGCAAAAGAGCGCCATTTACGGCGAACCTTCACCGATCATTCAGACGCAACCGCTAAAAAAGCCCACGAAGTTTTAGATCGCCAAATAGCAACCCATCAATCCAATATTAATAAGGCAAAAGAACATCTTCATACGATGTCCGTGTCTCAGAAGGGTAATTCCGGGCTATCCCTGCAATCAAAAATTTCTCATTTAACTCAAGACATTAAAAATCAGCAAACCCATATTGAAAGCCTGAATCGTAAAAAGGAAATGATCAATGACAGGGGCGCGATATGGAAGGACCAGCTTTACGCAAAACGAGCCAAGTCAAAAGTTGCCGCTTCCATTGGAAAATCAGACCATAGCGAAGGGCAAAAGAAGACCTTAAAAGCGATTAATAATCATTTTATCAGTGGCAAAACCAAACTACAACCCGGAGGAATTAAGGTTGGAAAGGATCATATTCTTGTTGATACAAAGCACAAGGACACTGGCGAAACGAAACAAATTGCAATCCACAAAGATGGAACTATCCATGATCCAAAGACAATCAATTTTCAACCTGTAGAGCCTAAAAAACCAGTTACGGTTCATGGAATCCAGACCAACAAAGCTGAAGTTCCTATATTTCCTACTTTCTCAAAAGCTAACGAATGGCTTGCCAATCAAATTAGTAAGTATGGTCCTAAGTTCCTTGAATCCGATGAATATAACGCTGTTTATCCTCAGATAGACAAACTTTATGAGCAAAGCCTGAAGCCAAAGAAAAAAGTCATAGTTAAGGCCAAAACAAATACAGCAAAGCCCGTTGAGGCAAAAGAAAAAACAGAAAACAAAGCAACCGAGATGAAAGCCGGGGATTTTCAGAAAGGCGAAAAACTAAGCTATTCCAGAACGTCACCAGCTACCGGGAAACTCAAAACAATGACCGGAACTTATGTTGGCGGGGATCATGTAAAACTTGATACTCCACTTCATGGAGTAAGTGAAATTAAAATTTCCGAGTTCTGGAAGCGGTCAGGAGTTAAAGAACCTGAGAAGACGGAAGCACAAAAAACAGAAGATCGTTCTAAGTCGATGCTTGGAAATAAAAATGCTTGGAAGGGAGGTCCGAATGACGAGCCTAACGAGCAGAAAAAGCAAGTTGAGTATAAAGACTATAACGGGAACCCAACACACAAAGATTTAGAGGTTGAAAGATTTAGTTCATTAAAAATGAACTATTTAGAGAGAGCTATTGTACAAGCATTGCCGGGTAAGAAATACAGTTCAGGCGTCAGGTCTATACGAGAAAATGCAGAATATATAAAAAATAATTTGATTAATTTCAAAGTAGAGGATGGCGTTTTAAAGACTTCATGGAAAGAAGGATTAAAATTAACACCTGAAGAAGTTGACAGTGCTTTAAAAGGTTTAAAGATAGGAGAAAATCTAAAAGTTGATCCTTTTAAGGAAAAGTTAAACCGTTCTCAGGCAATGATGGGGAATAAGAACGCTTATAAAGGTGGGCCTAAAGAGGAAGCGAAAAAAGTAGTTGCTAAGGAACTTGAAGAACCTAAAACCGACAAGTCTAATCTTCCCGGTGGATTAACCAAGGAAGAGTTTAAGGCCAAAGTTAAAAAGATCGAAGATGAAAACGGAAATTTAAGACTTAAAGTTGGTAATAAATACGTTAATTTTGGTTCAAGTGGGTATTATCTAGGACAAATAAATAATGCCATTAAGCCACATAAAAACATTCTTACCGATGGAATGCTAGACACTATTTATACCAGTATGTTGAAAAGGTTTCAGAAGGAAAAAGCCGCCGATGAAGCTTACGAAAAATCAGATCAGGAAAAGACGGAGAATCGTAGCCAAGGTATGATGGGGAATAAAAATGCATGGAAAGGTGGTCCAAGAGATGAAGCGAAAAAAGTTGTAGTTAAAAAAATCGAACTTCCTGAACCGAAAGCTAAAAAAGCGGAAAAGGAGCAGCCGAAAGAATCAAGTCAATATTCCTACCAACTAGGAAAGCATACTAAAACAGGAGCAGAACTTCATCTTGTTAAAATAGCAGGTACTTTAGAAAACTTTAGGGATGAAAAAGCGAGAGCAGGAAAATTAGGTGGATGGTATGATCGATATTCAAAAGCTTTCCGATTTAAAACTGAAGAAGGAGCAAAATTATTTATCGGTGTATCATCAAAGCAAGAAGTAGCCAGACCGAAAGCAGTTTTAAAAACTCAGACTCCTAAAGTTGAAAAACAATGGAAGCCAATAAGTAAGGAAGAGATCGATTCAAAATATAAGTTTGGAAGCAAGCAGAAAGAAGTTGGCAGGAGAGCTAAAGAAATTGCAAAGGTAATTAGAAACGATATTAAACAAGGCATTAAAGACGGGATTCTTCCTGAAGGATTAAAAGTTTCGACTACTATTGATGGTGGATCTTATACGTCTTCAATAAATTTAAGCATTAAAGAGTTACCAGATAATATAGGAATAATTAACCCTTATCATGTTGCCTACACAGAGCAATTTCCACATTCTCAAATTCCCGGAAAAGGCCATCCCGCAAATGAACGTTATACGAAAGAAACAAAAAGTATAATAGGAATTCTTGAAGGAATTACTAATCAATATAATTATGATAAGTCTGACTACCAGACAGATTATCATGATCGTAATTTCTACGAGTCAGTTGGTGTTGATTGGAAGTTGAAAGACGAAGACCGCGAAAAAGTGTTGGCAGAGCTAAAGCAAGGAAAACATAAAGAAGTTATTTTTCACGATGAATACGGTCATACAGACAATAGACCTGAATCAATTGAAAAGGCTAAAAAGAATAGAGAAAAATTTGAAAAATTAGCCAAGGAGCGAGAAGAGGAAGGCAAAAAAACTGTTGTTGTGAAAACAAAAGATCCTGTTGAGCCTGAAAAAAGCGAACTTGAAAAGCATAAAAACAGATCGGACGCGCTCAAAGGCAATAAAAATGCTTGGAAAGGCGGTCCTAAAGATGACCCTTCAAAACCAAAAACAGTAGATGAGCAAGTGGATTATTTTTCTAATATTCTTGGGTTAGATAGAGAAAAATTGTCTGAGTTGGTAAGTGGCCAAAGGAATGATAAAAACCTTGATGAATGGGGGAAATTTACAGCGTTAAGAGAATCCATTGACAGGGCCAAGGCAAAAGCTTTTATTGAAAATCTGGAAGGCAAAGACGTTCCAGTTTTCAAGGTAAATATGAGAGTCTCAAATTTTCTAAGAGACTTTATCATCAACAAAAAGTTTCTAAATTCCGAACCTGATAAGGCGGAAAAGTCAAACGTTATCCCATTCAAGAAAAAAGAAACCGATAAGGTAATATCAGACTTAAAAGGGCATATTGAAAAGGCTGAAGCGAAGCAAACACCAAAAAATGATGATACCGTCCAGATGACAATGGATGAGTGGAAGAAAAAGCATAGTGATTTTAAAAGCATTATCAATGGTCAAAGGTTTGTTTTAAAGAATCTTGGAGGAAGAGGAACTGGCCTTGTTCCAGTTGATATTGTAAAGAATAAAACGCAGAAGACGGAAGAACCTGCAAAAACTGAAGCAGAAAAGCAGCAAACAAGATCGGATTCAATGAAGGGAAACCGTAACGCATGGAAAGGAGGACCGAAAGATGAACCTGTTAATATGTCGAAGTCTATTGCCGATATCAAATTTCAACCTATTGGATCATGGACCGGGGAAAAATCAACTCCAATAGGCCCAAAGAAAAGAGCGCAAATCAACTCTGAAGTAGCTGAAATGGTCAAAAAATCACCAGCTAGTTATAACGCCTCAGATATTGCAAAAATGCGAAAATATAGCGGTTTTGGCGGTGTTGATGTTAGAGGGGAGCGAGGGGTTAAGTATGATTACTTTACATCTCCACCAGTGGCAAGAATGACGATTCAAATGCTTAATAAGATCGGTGAAGTCAAACCCGATTCTTCTATTCTTGAGCCTTCAGTTGGTACAGGGGTTTTCTTTGACGTTTTACCAGATACACATAAGAAAACAGGGGTAGAGCTAGACACAAGGACAGCCGCAGTAGCGGGAGCCATCCATCAAGACGCAATAATCCATTCAGGATCGTTTGAAGAGTTCAACCTGTTTAATGAAAACAAATTTGATCATGTAGTCGGTAACGCTCCTTTTGGCGACAGATCGGTTGCAACTTCGTTTCTGGATATGCCAGACGAGAAAAACCTTGATAAATATTTTGTTGAAAGGTCCATGGATAACTTGAAGCCCGAAGGAACAATGTCACTTATTGTTGCGCCGGGAGTAATGGACGGGAAAAAAGGCGAAGAGTGGCGCTTAAACCTACTTAAAAAAGGAAAATTCCTTGGAGCCGTTCGACTACCTAATAAATCTTTTTCTCATACTCACACAGGAGTAAGCCCGGATATTTTGTTTTTCAAGAAACATGACGAGTCAACGCTTGAGCGAATGAAACAGGTTGATAAGGATTTCCACATGAAGGAAGTCGGAGCCTATCACGAAGGTTGGGTCAAGGGTTCTTATTACAAGGACAAGCCCGAACACAAACTAGGTAAAGATGCTATTGGTAATTTTGGAGCAAGCATAGTTGAAGGCGATCTTTCTCATTCTGCCATGGATGAAGCAGTTAAAAACTTTACTCCTGAAGATTACGAGATTGATCATAAAAAACTAAGTCAGGGAACTTGGAACACTCCGAAAGCTTTTGTAAAAGAAAAATTCCAAGCACTTTCCGAAGGTGAAGCCAAGGCGTTAAAAAATAAAACCTTGAATGTTGGTCAAACAAAAACGATCAATGGAGTAACTTATTTTTTAAATGCGAATCATCGTTGGGAACGGATGGACGGTGGAGATCCTGAAACAACTAAAAAGCTTAATGATATAAAAGAGATATCAACAGGAGTTAAGGCAATCCGCGAAGCCATGCAGACGGATAGACCCGTTGATATGTTGCAGGCCCATACTCGCCAATTAATTCAAGATTACATTGATAAACATGGAGTATACCCTTCAGAAGATAAGGATATTAAAAAACTACTGAAAGCAAACAGTAGCGTAAAAGATATCCATGAGGCTTTATCAACTCAATTAGACGCTGATATTCTTACCAAACAAAACGTCTACAATAAAGAGATTGAACTTAAAAACGGCCACAATCCAGCAATTGAAGCAATGCGAGAAATGGCAAAACGGATGAAATCAGCCGATGAGGAAACCGTTAGGTCTTACTTCCCGAATCAAGCAGATGAACTTTTGGAAGAGATGAACAAGCACAAGGATATCTTCCTTGATGAAAAAGGAATCTTTCATCTTCGAGAATATTATTTGTCTGGTAATGCTTACGAAAAAATGGATGCTTTGAAAAAAGCTATTTCAAGCGAGAAGGACGAAAAGAAAAAATCGAAGATGCAACAGTCGCATGATGAAGTTAAAAAAGCGATTGGCTGGAAGTCGATAGAGGAAGCAAGTTTCAAAGCATACAATCGTTGGGTTCCAGAAGATATTGTTAAAAGCTGGATTAAAAAAGAAACCCTGAGAGAAAATACTTATGGAGGATATAAAAGTTATGAGAAGTATTCCGAGCCTATCCTTGATAAATATGGAAAATGGACAGTTGAAGGCGAAGGATACGGAGATCGTGAAATTGAACGATATCTAAATGTGGTCAAACAAAGAGGAAACACTGACACAAAAGAATATAATGAAAAGATGGACGCCAAGTTTCAGGATTACATCAAAGACAGTCCAGAAGTAAGAGATAGAGTTGAGGAACTTTATAATCGAAATTTCAACTCAGAGCTTGGATCACCTAAAAAAACCTATGCGGTAAAGATCGACGGTTGGAATGAAGAGTATCCATTAGGAGCGCATCAATGGCAGACGATTCACCATTTATATGAACAGAGAAAAGGAATATCCGCGTTAGGAACAGGTTTTGGAAAAACATTTGCAGCAATCGGGCTGGCCTCTTTATTAAGACAAGAAGGAAAATTGAAACGTGGATTTTTTCAAGTTCCAGATAATAAGGTTATGGATTGGGTTGAGGAATTCGGAAAAGCGATGCCCGGTTTAAAGATTGGTTATCTTGATCCAGAATCACCAGAAAACAAGAACGCTTCAAAGCGATTTACTCATTTACAAGGTTTGGCTAACGGCGATTATGACATGATTGTCTTGTCCAATACAACAGCCTCAACCATTCAACTACGTCCTGAAAATGAAGAAGCGATAAATGATCGGATTTCTTCACAGATGACCAGTAAGAAAACCAAAGGAAAATCTGCAAGTCAGGCCGAAAGTATTAAAATGACAGCCGAGTCTAAGTTAGATAACACGGGCAAAAAAGACAACACAATTAATTTTGAAGATTTTGGTTGTGATACTTTGTTTTCAGATGAAATGCACCATCATAAAAACCTATTCTCTTCTTCACAATCACGAAGCTTAGGTGTTACTGGCGTTAGTTCTAAGGATTCAAAACGGGCGATGTCATTTTTTAAGAAAACTGAGCATATCAGGGGCGAAAATGACGGTAAAAATGTTTATGGGTTGACAGCAACTCCGATGAGCAATTCACCGCTTGAGTTCTACAATATGCTTTCTCATATTGCGCCAGAGTATTTAAGAAGCATTGGAATGACAAATATTGATGATTTCATCAAAGAATACGGAGATATTCAAGATGACTTTATTTATAATTGGGCTAATGGTGAACGTAAAGCGGCTAAAGTTTTAAAAGGATTTCATCGACTCGACTCTTTACGCGATACCTTTTTTAAATTTACAGATTATCAGACCGATGCTTCAAAGATAGAAGGTCTTGCAAAACCAACTTCAACATTGAAGCCTTCAGTGCTTACAGTTGATTCATCTCAGAGTGCCGCAATGAAGCTTTTGAAGGATAAAATTGAGCATTACGCCGGGGCTACCTCAGATGAAAGGAAAGAGCAACATCCCGGAGAGAACCACCTTACATATTATATGAAAATGAGGGCCGCTTCATTAGACTTGGAGCTTTTAGATCCTCAGAAATATAAAGGCTGGAAGAATCCAAAGATTGAGGCGGCGGCTACAAACGCTTTCGAGTCCTATAAAAATACTGGTGGCGGTCAAGTTGTCTTTTGTGACAGGGTTCAAAGTTCTGACAACTCATTTAATATGCACGATAAAATTAAAAACGAGTTTATCGCTAAAGGTTTTAAGCCCGAAGAGATTGTCATTATTAATGGCATGACTAAAGGCGGCGGAAAAACAAGTGATGCCAAGCTTGCCGGACAAGTTTCCGATGCAATTAAAGGGTATAATAGTGGAAAGTTTAAAGTAATTATAGGGACCACGTCCACACTTGGAGAAGGCGTAAACCTTCAAACAAACTCGTCAGCTTTACACCATATTGATATCCCTTTCAAACCTTCAGATATTCAACAAAGAAACGGAAGGATCGACAGGCAAGGGAATAAGCAAGGCAGTGTTGTATTGCACAATTATCTTTCAGCCGGAACGATTGACAACTATTCAGTTGGCCTTGTTCAAAATAAAGCAAACTGGATCGATAAACTTTTAAATTCAAAATCAAGCGTGTTCCTGAACGGTGATGATGATAATTTCTTTGATACTGAAGGCTTAATGCTTTCCTTAACTGAAGAACTTGGCGGGAAAGATGAAGCCGATAAGATGAGGGAGAAAATCAAAGTCAATAAGCAGGAAAGAGTTAAGAAAGATAATTTAGACAAGGCCGACAGGTTGTTTTCTCAGTATGCAAACATTAAAGAATCAATTGAGAAACACACAGGGCGTCAAGATGATTTCGGATATCAAGCGCGAATAAGAAAGGCCGGGGAGCTTGAAGAATCAATGATGAAAAATCCAGAGTTTAAATATCCTCATTTACTTGAAAAAGGATCTTCCTATCATTACGACAAGAAGAGTAAAGAGGTTTTTGAAAAAGGGGATATTTTAACAATGAAAAATGATTCTGGTTATAGAACGCCAACAATCAATCATTACAATGTAACTTCAACCGAAGGCGGTAAATTAAAGGCAACTAAAATAGCCGGGGGAAATAAAGAAGCTGAAAGTTTTACATTGAAAAACGGAGAGTTTGAAAAGGAAGGTGGCGGTTATTTTTGGGCCGGAAAGATCAGTAAAACAGAAGGGAAATATTCAGAGTCCAAAGCTTCAGAATTAAATGCAATGCACCATCCAGAGGAATTCTACAAACAATCCGGTGATTTCAAAAAGAAAAATATCATCAAGCATCTTGATACAACAATGAATGACACTCCTATATTCTATAAGGATAAAAACGGTAAAACTAAAATGACAGGTGGTAATTATGATAAACCAAACCTTGAAACATTAAAAGAGGCAAAAGAAATATTAATCCCCGGAGTCCATGACGATGAGATAGAAAAAGCCATGAAAATGGATGAACATAAAGAGAAATTTTCAAAGGCTTATGAAGGCGGAGGGTTCTCAGGTGGGGTCAAAGAATTTTACGGTGATAAAATAGCCAATGTTGTTAAAGAATCTCAAAGGAAAGATTTTGAAAAACAACATGGATCGTTTTTTGACAAACACGTTGGAAACAAAGCTGTTCCAGTTAAAGAGTTGGGAAAGCTTTTATATGCAGATGATGATAAAAAATCAGACATGCAAAAAGGTTATGACTTAGAAAGATTAGTTGAAAATAGTGGCGGTAAATATAAAGTAGAAGGAAGATTCGGTAATGAAATGGTAAGCCTTGCAAAAAGCTTTTCTAAATCAAAACAAATACTAATCAGGTTTTAATATGTCTCTTTATACAGACGAAGATATTGACAAGCTTCAAGAGCAAGTTACTGAAAAGAATGAAACTAAATATCTGCAACAGGCGGCAGATGGAGTCGGAAAACTACTGATTGAATCCCCACAGCGATACAAAACCTTTGGTGTTTATTGGTGGGCTATTAAGGAAATGCTAAAAAAACATTACACTGGATCAAAAGCATGGTTTCAAGGTAATGATGAAAATCCAATTATTAAAAGCAGAAATTGGCATAAAACGTTATACAGGACTTGTCTTGCTGGACTTTATTTCCATGGTCAACAAGACGAACATAAGTCGGATTTTTCCTATGATCACCAAGGCGGGAAAGTTGGCTACACACTTATCGACCATGACGCGGTATGAAATTAAAACTACTTAAAAAAGAGTACTGCCTAGAAGAAGACGGTCAACACACTCTTAAAGTCCGGGTTACTCCTGAAGGCGAAGTCGGACAGCTTACGGGTAAAATCACAAACAAGAACGGGTTTGAAGCGCCCTTATCGTGGAATATTGCTATAACTGACAACACAAAACAGAAACCTACGGAAGATTTGTCCTCTATCAATTTTACCATTGGAGTTGGAAGCATTGGTTTTACTGTTGGGAAACATAAATTATCAGTTACAATTAATACCACAACGGTTGAAGTTTATTTTTGGGTTGTTCCAATCACTGTTAAACGGATCAGGAATCAATATTTGCTAGGGATCGAGCTTGAGGCGCAATCAAAGCTTGTCTTTCAACAGGAGCTTCGTCTGATTACAGGAGTTGAGCTTTTAGAGATATCTTCTGACTCAACAACAGGCCTGAAGGATCTTGTTTACAATTTCACCAATAAAACCCTTCAGTGGGATAATGGCTTGCCTATCGTTATTTCTGACGATTACGACGAATATCGACTGACTGATTACCTTTGTGAACCGGGAGTCATGGACGGGAATTATATTACTGTTCGAGTCGAAGATTTTGACGATCTACCACAAGCCGATCAAACGGAGTCTGTTATTGTTGATATCTTCAGATGGGATACCGACGATTATATGAAGTGCATTTCCGATGCTCATGCCTATGTTTGCAACTCTGAAATATGGACACAGCTTTACCCGGATTATTATAGCTATGATCGCGCTGATAATGCTATTTATATGGAGCCAGCCGATTTAAAACCAAGGTCTTTAAGTGCCAGCAAATACGAACGTGTTTCATTTGCAGTTAATCAGTTGATTCAACTTATAGATTTGAAAGTTCATCCTTATAAGGATGTTTATTTTTCTGTAAATCTTGATTGGGTTGAGATCAAAGATGACGGAAGAATTGAGATAAGAGGGTATTCTTCACAGGCAGGAGGTCAAGGAACATCGGCTTATTATGCGGGACGTTGGGACAAAACCATTTATGCAGATTTCAGGCATGGCCAGAAAAACCCCGTTCAAAACTATTGGAACGCGAAAGCAATTGCCGGAATTACAGATGAGCAATTAAGAATTACTTGTATCGATGTTATTGCAAAAGTGGCTTTATTAAATATGTATATTTGGGCAGCTTCCGGGAAAGATCAGGGAATTGCAAGCCGTTCATTTTCGGCTTCAGGCGTGTCAAGTTCTTACGCTACAACTTCCAGTGCTGAATATGGCGTGTATAGCGCTAATATCGCTGAATTAGCGAAACAATTAGGCGTTGGCAATGTTACAGCCGATCAAAAGAAAAACGGCTTGTTAGGTAAATTAAAAACACAGATCGAAGGCGGATCTTTTTCATGGAAAATGTAAAATGTTATTGAACTTAAAACCTTTTAAAAAAGGTTTTGTAAAAGCAACTACTTTCACAACTAAAAAGGGAACTGTAGTTCATCGAAAAGCTTTTACCGACAAGCGGGTTGCTAAAACTCACACAGCAAGCAATAACGCTCGTTTAACTTGGAAGGGAGATGAAAGCTTTGGAGGTCTTAGAGATCGTCTTCATTCAAAACATAAACAACTTCTTAATGATGCCAAGGAAACTTTAAAACACCATGAAGCTATTCTTGAGGCTAAAAAGAAAGGCGATACTCATTCCTCACACGGGATTAAAGTTGCCGATCATCATCATGTAGTTAAACACCTTCATAATCTCCATCAAAAGCTTGAAGATTCAAGTCAACGAATCATGCAACATCAAAACTACAATCCTTTGGCGATTGAGAAGCGTGAGGAACAGGCTCAGAAGAACAGAGAAAAACGCCAAGCACTAAAAAATCCAGAAAAGAAAGTTAATAAAGTCAGTGAGTTACCAGTATTAAAAGGTAAGCCGATTTCGATTAAGCCTGAAAAAGAAGAAGAAGATCAAACTGATTATAAAAAAGGGGATCGTCTTATCTATTCCAGACACAGTAAAATGCTTGGAAAACAGCATACGATGACAGGACACTACCAAGGCGGGGGAATTGTCAAACTTGATAAAGAACATTTGCATGATGGACGGGACGTAATTCCTATTTCAAAGTTCTGGACACTTGATAAAACCGAAAAACAGGATATGAAGAAGAAACCCGAAATCGGTAATACAAAAACCGAAATAGGGAATGGAAAAACTAAATCGGATTCCATGCTTGGCAATAAAAACGCCTATAAAGGTGGGCCGAAAGATGAACCTAAGAAACCTAAACTAGTTGTACCGACTGTTGATTTTCCAGAAAAAAAAGAAGAAGAAGAGAAGACTAGGAAATCAATTCCTTTAGAGGATTTTGTTAAGCTAACACCTGAAGAACAAGAAAAGGCTTTAGGGTCAATAAATGAAGCAGAATTTCAAAATTTGTCTCAGGCGGCGGCTTTTTTGTCAAAAAAAATTGACGAGGTTGTTGAGCCTGAAAGATTAAAATTAAATGAATTGGATAAAAAAGATAGAGAGGCTTATCAGGATCTAAGAAGAAGGAGGGTTCGCAGGAATTCAAACGAGTATAAAAAACACTTCGAAGAAAGTAGAGAACTTAGCAATAAAAGAAGGAAGTTTAATATTGAGGTAAGCAATCGAAAGTCCGAGTATCTACTTTCTATGTTTCCGGCACTTGAAAAAATTACAAGCTATGGCGTTTCCGATTTATTAGGCGGAAGAATGCGACACGGCGAGTTCATAAGAAAACTTGAGGAAGGAGGGGTCGAATTAAGTACTCAAAATAAACGAGACTATTTATTAGGGGATCAAAAAAACTGGCTCACAGATAAGGCAATCAAAATGAAGCCAGAGGAATACGCTGAAAAATTAGGAGTTAATGTTGATAATATAAAAGAAATACCAAGAGATTTCGGACAACATCTACTTGCAAAGTTTACAAATAATAGATTTTTCAGTGGAAAACAAAACATAGACTTTGACGATCTTCTTGAAAACTATTGGATTAAAAACAAAGCAAAGTATTCCGGTAAGAAATTTGAGGTCCAAAAAGATGAATTCAAACCTAAAGTCACTAAGGATGAAAATTCTGAACACTACGATTATTCAAAAGATGATCATGGGTTTTCATTACCCGATATATCAACGGCTGGATTTACGAAGTTTACTAAAAAAGAGCTAGAGGGTGAAGGACACGAATTGGTTCAAAGAGCCGCGAAAGAGTTTGAAGAATTAAAAAAATCTTTAATCAAAAGTGAACGATTAGAAAAAAACAACTATAAGTCTGGATATATACCTTTTGAATATAAGATAGAAGGGGGGTATCAAGTAGTTAATGGTAATATTTTTCTAAGGGCCGCAGTATCGCAGGATAAATATTGGTACAAAGAGAAGCCTGACAAAAGGCCAAAGAAGCGAAGCTCTTTTCTTTATTCACCAGACATTCAAATAGGAAGCGAAGGAATGCTTGAATTGAAAGGTGGTTGGAAGGCTGAAATTGAAGTTCAAAGACAGATCCATAATAAAATGAATGACAAAAACACTCATTCTACAAATTTACTAAGCGACATAAGTAATAAAGGTGGATCGTGGGGATCGCATAAGTTTTTCCAAGAAGCGGAATATGACGAGAAAACAGGCCTTATAAATTGCTCAACTGAAAGCCAAGGCAGAGGGAAAGTTTCTGCCAGTATGCCACTTGCAAGATTCAAGATGATGCTTTCTTTTTATAACTCATCTCAAAGAGGTTTTGGTGGCGGCTATGTGGTTCCAGAAAAAAACCTTACGGCTTCAGTTAAAGAAGCTATGAATATCCTTAAAGCAGATCAGGACGCGAACCGTGAACGTTTATCAAGTACTTATTATGAATCGTACCTGAAAGGCAGGGAAACTTCGTTTGGAACAAAGAATATCGAAAATGATTTAGTAGATAGCCACGGAGTATTTATCAAGCGACAGAATGGAGATACGTTATCTACAGAAGACAAAGAAGCCCTAACAAAAGTAATTGATGAAACTTATACTGCTATTGGAAACAAGGAGCTTTTGTCAAAAACAGCAAAAGGTAAAAAGTTGAAGGTTTCTTTTTCTGGCGAAAGAATGGCATTCCTTACAAAAGCTGTAGGTCTTTACGTCCCGGCTGAAGGAACTATTGTAATTGGGCCACAAATGGCAGAGGTATTGCCACATGAATTCGCTCACTTCATGGATGATAATTTAGGCGATGAAACTAAAAAAGGGAGAGGAAGCTACGCTTCAGAAATGCAACACACAAGCATAGGTCAATTGACTATTCTTGGAAGGAGATTGTTTTCAAAGAAAAGTAAACGAACACAGGCGCAAGATGGATACTGGAATCGATCTTGTGAAGTATTCGCCAGAATGGTTGAGCAATATGCGGCTGTTAATCATTATAAAAATGAGTCTTATTACGGAAAGGACGGGTATTGGACGAAAGAAAAATATGACCAGATCAAACCAGAAATCGAAAAAGTATTAATGGAGAAATTCGGAAAATCCTTTAGGTTGTTATTTAGAATCTAATTAATTTTTATAGAAATCAAACAAATCAAACTATAATTTAAAATGATACTTTTTAATTTAACTCCATTGGAAAAAAGTTTTGTTCGTGCAACAACCTATGTCAATAAAGCTGGAAAAACCGTTAGTAGAAAGGCTTATACTGATAACAGAATAGCAAAAGTTCATACAGCAAGCAATAGAGTAAGAGCCGCTTGGAGAAAAGGAGAAACGCATAAATCCATCATGGATCGTTTGCAAAAACGTCATCATAGACTACTTGATGATGCTAAAGAGGTTTTAAAACACCATGAGGCACTTGGAAAAGCTAAAGAGTCAGGTGGAACACACTCTGAATATGGAATTCATGTAGACGACCATCACCATATTTCAAAGCAAATTAAAAATATCCACGCAAAGCTTGAAGATTCAAGCCAAAGAATTATGCTTCATCAATCTCATACTTCCATGAAGAAAAAGCCAGTTGAAAAAGATATTGATAAGCAAAAATCTACAAAAAAAGTAGTTGTTCAAGGTAAAGCCAATAAGGGTGTAAAAAGTAAAAAACAAGAAGAACTGACCGAAGAACAAATAAAAGACCGTATTAAAAAAAGAGGGTACACAACTTTTAAAGATTCGTTTGACTTAGAAAGGGTAGCTGAAAGAAAAAAAGAAGTAGAAGAGTTAAATAAAATAGAATCAAATTTGAAAAATCTACCTAATCATGTTAAGAAAAATATTAAAGGGCATGTCAGCAAGGATCATTTAAAAAATATGAAAAAGAAACTTGGTGAAGATCGGTTTAATAAAGCCTTAGAAATTAAAAAAGAAGGAAGTTTTAAATTTGAGGATGTTGTAAAAATACCATTAACAAAAATTCAATCTATATCTGGAATTAAGAACAAAACAAGAGCAGAAAAATATAAAAGAGCTTTTGCTGTGTATGTTTCAAAAAATGAAGGAAAATTTAATGATTATAATGAGGCTATTATAGCTTATTTAAAATCAATAGGGGATTGGAATTAATATTCAACATTAATTGCATCTAGCACTTTTCCAAGACCTAAAGTATTGAAGCAAAAATCATATTGCTTTGGATGCGTCCTGTGCATCTTTTGAAATCTGTTTTCTCCTTTTTCAAGGTGTACGCCGAACATGCAAAACATACATCCAGTTCGATCATAACCCATATTGTAAACCTCTGCTATTGGAAGTTTTCTTGTTCGTATGTATTCATAAACGTCTTTTTTAAGCCAAAATGACATAGGCATACTCTTAGGCCGTTTTGTATCTATCACGTTACAGCCGCTTTTAAGGTAGTATGTGTGTCTGTTCATACTTTCGCCTGTCATTGTTCCTACAATTGGCTTTAGTCCTGTTTTTTTCTCATAGATTTTAAACGGGTTCTTTTTTAATGCATCACAGCACTTGTGAGATATTTTAAAAGGAGCATATCTTAGGTAGTGCCATTTTTTAGGTAGCATACCATTTCCTTTTTCATCACCATACAATCTACGGTTTATTGTTTTTTGAGACTTATGCTCCCTTAATTGTTGAAGTTTCTCAGCATTGTCTTTGCTTAAAATAGGATAGCCGTATTTTTCGATTACCTTTCTAAATGATAATTTTGGTTTGATCCATGTTACTTTATCACCATAAGATCGAACAAAATCTTTTATCTCAGGAAATTCAAGACCTGTATCACTAAATACGGCTGGAATAGCAGGATCTATAGACCATACAATATCAAGCAAAACCGTTGAATCAAGACCCCCTGAAAAAGCAACATATACGTCAGAATCCCAATAATCGATCCATTGTTGAATACGATTTTTAGTCATTTGTATTTTTGCTTCTAATGGCAACGATTGTTTTTGTCTTAACTCTGTGGCTGTATGTTTCATTTTAATCTCCATTTAAAGGTTATGTACGTTCAATCTACCTTGGTCAGCACATATTAAGGATTACTATGTCAAGCACTTATTTTGTTCAATGTTTACAATGGAATTGAAGCCTTCGCATGATCGGCTTCAATCTCTATCATTCTGGCTCGAATCACTTCTATAATATGCTTCTTCCAATCTTTGTGCATTACTTCAAAGTCGTCATGGATTGGAAAGTTTTCCGGGAACGATATAAAAACAGTGATAACCGGGTTATCCTCTATATCTTCCGGGATATTAGTATTTGGACCTACCGCCTCAGTAATTGTTCCGTCCCAATGCAACCAAGTCGGATGACCTTGCCCTTTATGGTGAAAGCTCAGTGAAGAATGGAGCTTTTTAAAATCAACCTTTTCAACATCGAATAATTCAAGTTTTTGATATAGATCAAGAATGTAAACTATATCCTTCGGGTCCGTTTCAAAAAATGGATCTTCATTGTATTTCTTTTCGTAAAGTAATCTAGCATCGACTACGGATATCATTTCCATATCGTTATAAATCAATCCTTCCTCGAAGAATTCTTTTTCATCGTCGCCATTTGTGATTGTGAATGTTTTAAAATTAACTGTTTTCATTTCAAGTTTCCTTTGGAAAATAACCGCCACATTTCTGACAAAGCATATCCGATGAAAATTCAACCGTATTATCAGACCCACAACCAAGGACCGGGCATTTAATTTTTTTATCTTGTTTATGGTGGTCAAGAAACATTTGTATCGACTCTGTGATAAATTCAGTTTTATTCAAACCTTTCCTGTACCTTAGTTCTTCGATTTCTTTGATCATTTTATCGGAGAAACGGAAGCCAGCGAAGTATTGAGTTTTTTTTGCCATGTTTACCTATTCTGAAATTGTTAATGTAGTCGGGCTTTCTACGTACTTTATTTTAAATAATTCTGATCGAATCGGTCTTTTTCTAAATGTCATAAAATACCAAAACCTTATATACCACCTATTTTCAATTGTGGATATTTTTACTCCATCACCAACTTTAAACCCGTTATTATCTGAGGTAGTGACTGTGCTTTTTTCTTCCATATTAATACCTAATTACAACGTAATATGAATACTGGACCGCAAATCTTATAGCCCGTTGATTGTCGAAATAGAATATATCAAATTGAGTCCGTTTCCTAGCCGCCATGGTATCATTGACGCGAAAGATTCCGTGTCCGTGAATATAGACAATTGACCCATTTCTAACGAACCCAAGCTTTAACATATCCCTACTTACTGCAATCGTTCCTTCTGTAACAGGATTGTTCCAAGCCGCGATATTAGGGGTACTGTCTGTTTGTCCTACCTCGTTTGAATAAGCCGTTAATCTAACCCCTTTTATTTGGCTCGACGCGAGATTCCCTGTAACTAGGAAAAGTATTACAGGGATAAAGAAAATCAATTTTTTCATGTTTATGTTTTGATAAGATTATCAAGTTCATTTCTGACAGAAAGAACGGAGTCAACACCAAGATCAATCAGGAGATCGACAAGGAGAGTAGATTTTTTGAATATTATTTGAGGTATTTTAGATTCAATTTTACTATTCCTTCTAGCCCTGAAGAAAGCATTTTTGAACTTTTTGACTTCCTTTTTAACGTCTGCCCGTTTCATATCTGCCTTTTATATTCGGGTTAGAGTTCGTTCAATCTAATTTGACAATATACCTTTAAATATAAATGTCAAGCGTTTTAAAATATCAATAAGCTGTCAATTCTTTTGGGGCTTTTTCCCAAGTACAAACAGCAAGTGCGGTTCCCCAATTCCAATTTTTACGTCCTATCCTAATTACAACAACTTTTTCCCCTGTTGGTTTCATTTTTTCGTCAAGGCCATCGACTAAAAGAACTTTTCCCATGTGTAATCGTTCTCCCCTTCCTATAAGACATGCAACATATAGATTTGTTGTTGTTTCCCCTGAAAGTTTCAACGTTGTTCCGTCAAACTCTAAAGCTTTATATTTCAGTTTATGAAGGAATGTAAAAAGTGATTTTGTAACTTCCATTCCTTCAAATTTTAATTCTTCAATCACCAATAAACCACGTCTTTCAGCTTCTTTAGCGCAATTTTTACAACACCCGCTTGGGTCTTTGTCATAAGATGCTAACCATTTATTTTTTGAAGTGCCGAAAATGTAGGAGTTTCTTTTAAAACAAAGTGATTGGGTTTTACGATGACCGGGCTTACCGTCTGGCATTGTTACTGGCATAAACATGTGGTATTTCATAGCTTATCTCCGTTTGGTTAATGGTTGCGTTCAATCTGACTTAACAGTACATACCGTAAATGATAATGTCAAGCGTTTTAATCACCTTATTAAAACGTAGACAGTACGGGCCTTTTTTCCTAAGTTGAGCTATGAAAACAATATTTATTTTATTTTTTATTTTGATCGGAAGTCTACAGGCTGAAGTAATTTTAAACGAAAGGACCAATAAAGAGGTTGAATTTTGGAAAAGAAGTATAATTTTAGCCCCGGCAATTAAAAGAGGATCTAAATACATTGGAATCGTTTTACCAATTATTAAAGAGTTTTACTTGCCCGAAGAACTGGCTTTGCTTCCAATTTTAGAGTCAGGCTATGAATGTGGGGCTGAGTCTCGCGCAGGAGCTTCAGGCTGTTGGCAATTTATGAGCGCGACAGGTAGAGACTACGGATTGAATATGACCGTATGGAGCGATACAAGGGGGGATATTATCAAATCAACCTACGCTGCCTGCAAGTACCTGAAAAAGCTTTTCACAAAATACAATGATTGGAGCCTAGCTCTTGCCGCTTACAATTACGGGCAAGGAAATTTAGATAAAGCGCTTTTGAGAGAGAAGACAAAAGATTTTTGGAAATTAAAAACGATCCCCAAAGAAACCATGGATTACGTTCCAAAGTTTTATGCTTTAATTAAGATCGGAGCATTTGATAAGATCAAAGATTCCACCTTGATCAAAGTCAAAATCAAAGGGGTCCAAAGTTTAAGGAAGATTGCCGGGATTTTAAGAATCAAAATCAATGAACTGGAAGAGTTGAACCCGGCTTTTTCCAAAGGGAACACTCCGCCGGGAATTACAACGATTTATTTAAGCCCTACTTGGAGTAGGGCCGGGTTGTGTGCTATTGGAATTGCTGACTGTTAGCCCCAAGTAATCGCGACTGTCTGTGAAGTCGGCACTACATGAGCAATTGTCAATACAGTGAGATCGGTTAATGTTACTGTAATATTCATGTGGATTGTTCTTCCACCTATAAACTGTGCTGATTCGGTTGCCGAAACGTAAAGTCTAAAAGTTTGAAAGGTATCACCTGAGCAAAGAAGTTTCAATTGATCATCCCCGCCGCCAGCAACGTTTGAAGTTGCCTTTGAAAGAACGTTTCCGCCCCCGTCTGTTATATCAATTTTGACCTTCATTAATTTGTCAGTTGATTTTACGTCAAATTTTGGTGTCCAAGTATTACCAACAATAATCGCTTCCTTGTCCATGGAGATGGCAGGGAATTCGATTATATTATTGACTACACCTACTTTTTCAACCCATCCGGCAACATCTACAACATCTCGAACTTTAGTTGATCCGTTATCCATAACCCATAGAAAACGTTTAAATTCTGTTGGTTGATCTGTTAAGTTAGAGAAATTCCATGAAAATTTCCCGGTTGTCAAAATTTCAGTACATGATGCAGAATCAACAGGTTCCTCAAGTCCAGTTGCAAGATCGTATATAGAGATTGTAACAGTATCAAGAGTTGTGAACGCTCCAACAACAGGAAGCGTTGATAATTCGGCTAGTGTATATCTCATTTTTAATTAATTGCTATTATGGATGAAGTGATAAAAACATACGTTAAAGAGCTTAATATAGTATTATCCGAAAGTCTATTATTATACAGTTATAATTTAGCCAATATTCTAATGTAAGAAAAAGTAATATTAAAAGGCTCGAATGACAAGTAAAATTGGCCTTATTTATTTGTTTCTATTCTGAGGGTGACGCAAAAATTTCATCGTACCCTTCAATTTTAAATGAATATTTTGGAGGAAAAACTAGAAGCAATTTTTTAAAAACATTTATTTTAGGGTTTGTATAAATATGATGTTTAAGCCATTGAAAACTATAGTTTTTTTCTAAGATTGGGTTTTTAAAAATATCATTTTTGCTTGCCGATATCAGCATGTGAGAAACTTTTTGGTCATAGTCTACTGCCAATCCTCTTGTAGCGTGTTCCATACTTTTATAACTTCGCATAATTCCCCATTAATTTATTAAGAAAATTATTTTTATCATAAAAATTATTTTTATCATAAAAATAAAACAACATTATTCAACAAACCATTGAATTGCAAGCAATATTGTGGTTTATAAAAGTTAGCAAAATCATATTATGAATAAAGCAAATAAAATATCGCAAAGAGCGCAACAAAAATTTATATCCGGTGAGCAAACAACCTTTCTTATTAAAGCACTTAGGTTATGCCCTTGTAGCAATGAAGTTGGTTGTGTTTTTTGTGGCGGCCTTGGTCAATATTACGATGACCCGGTTATCATTAAGGGAATACTCGCCAACGGTAGAAACAGTTCGCAAAAAAAGACAGAATTTCCAGAACTCGACTTATCTGAATACGAACTTACAATCCACCCTAACTTTTCAGTTGCAAAGGGAGATCGAGTTATTCCTTTTAATCTCAACCTTTTTGAAACATTTGAAGAAAGGATTGACAAGGGCGGGGATCTTAGTTTTCACCCTGCAAGAGCCGTTTCGGTCCAGATTTATTTCAAAGGTGACAATAAAATTATCCCGTATAAAAACGGGGTTGATTTTTCAATCTCAAAAGGAACAAAAAATCTTATCAATTCAAAAACAATTACTTGGATCAACCCGCCACCTTATAACCGGGACAAGTTTATTGCCCGTTATCAAAGAATTCCTGAGTATGTCATTGGTGAAATTCCAGAAGCTAAAATTTCTGATGGCCGAACGATAATGAAAACTTTCACCCTTAAAAAATTACTTGCGCCTAGCGAAACGGCAACCATGACCAGTTCAGGCGAAAAAGCATCATCAACAATTACTAAAGGTGGAATGAGCTATGAATAATCTTGCTTTTATTATTACGGATATAATGGAAAAATCTCTTGAAGGAGATTCCAGAGTCAGAAGAATTCTAGGTGGTTTTGCCGCCGGAACAACAAAAGACTTCCAGCAAGAACGAATGATTTTACAAGGTATCGATTTTGATTATCTGAATTCACCTCAAGGTAAACTCAATTGGGACCACAACAATCGCCTATTAATAGGTAGGCCATTGTTTGTTGGTATGGTTCCAAACAAAGGTCTTTATGTAAAAAGCGTACTATCTGAAAAACAGGACTACCAAAATTTAAACCACCCCGACACTCTTGCGGCTTTAGATAAGGCTGAATGGGCGTGGGACCAAGCTCAAAGGCATAAAGTAGATCCAATATCCAACGTTCCCTTGGGATATTCGGTTGAAGGCTTAAAAGGTAGACAGGGCGAAAATGTAATTAAATCAATCGTCACGCATGTTGCCCTTACAGATAGCGCAGTAAACCCGAATGATTGCACAGTTGAGATCATGGCTAAGTCGATTCTAGCTATGAATGATGATAACATGGCGAAACAAATCATAAAACAAGCCGGATTTCCAATCGAGGAAATTAAAGATAGTAAATCTTATCTCGCTCAAATGAGCAAAGCGGGGTTTCCCCCCAATTTTTCCGTCAATCTCTTCAAAAAAATTAGGAGTCTATAATGAGCGAAGAAAACTTAGTTGCATTAAAAGATGCTGAAAAAGAACTGGATGCTGTAGTTGATCAAGATAAAGAAGCGAAAGCCTCTATTGATGGACGCATGGGTAATGTTGAAACAATGCTGAAAAGTGTTCTTGATAATGTTTCCGAAAAAGCGGCTGAAAAAGAAGTTGAAAAAGAAGTTGATTCAGAAGAAGAATTCGACTTTTATTCAATTAATCCTGAATTGATGATGAAATCAATGGCGCAAGATCCTGAAGGACAGATGGAATTCTTAAGAAAGGCTATTGAGCATTCAGTGGTTGACGCGGCTGATTTAGTCGATGAGGAAGGATACGAAGTTTTAACCGAAGATTTGAGAAAGTCTATGGAGGATGGCGAAAGCGAAGGTATTCAAGTTTTAAACCTTATTTTTCACACAATGAGCGCAAACAATGAGCGAATGGCTAAAAGAGATGAAATGCTTCTTTCAGGCATGGCTCAGATGGCAAAAAGCTTTACTGAAACAGCCATTGAGCTTGTTGAGATGAAAAAAGCAATGGGAAGCAACCCTGTTAAGGTTGAAGAAAAGGCTGTTGATACTTGTCTTCCTGATCTTAAAAATCAAGTTCAAATTCCGGGTTCTGCCGATATCGGCGGTAGTTCGAGTGAAATTCAGAATATTTCCTCTGAACTTGTTCTTAAAGCCTTACAAAAAAGCTTTAAAGGAAACAATGTTTCTCATGAATGCCAGAGTGAATTTTATAAATATTCAGGAATGTTGACGCGAGGATTCAGTCTTGAAGAGATCCGAAGTAAAATGTCGGACGATGCGAGGAACGTTTTTGATTCAAATCTTGAAGCGTAATTAAAAACAATTATTCTTGAAGCGTAAACTTTATTAATCTATAACCATTAAAAAGAGGTAAAATGATGGAATCACCAGCGATTCACAAAACCGAGGCTCAAGTAATTGAGGGTTTGGTTGAAAGTCAAATCGTTTTGACAAAAAAACTAAAGAAGATGGAGGGCGCTGTTAGCCACATGAAAATGATGGAACTGAAAAAATCGGCTCCACCTTCATATCTGAATACAGCAAAAATCAAAAGTTTTAATGAGCATTTGGCTGAAGATTATGGAATGAATCTTTCAGATTGGAACGATTATGTTCAAGATAATCTTGATCGAGGCCGTGTTGATGCTAATGTTCCTTTGAAATCTTTGAGAAAATCTTTGTATGATGCTCGAAGGTATGAGCAGGAACGAGAGAAAATGAGAGGAAGTAGCGATTTTATCGCTATGAGAAAGGCTCAAGAGTCAGGCGATCACGAAGGATTTGAAGCCATGGCAAAATCTGTTCTTGGTGGACCTAACTCTTCTGGCGAAGCTGGAAGCTATCAAGCGTTTTTGCAAGAGAACCTTTCTGATGCTGTAATTGAGATCATTCTTGATTCCGCAGATTGTCAGGCAACAGAGTGTATTTCAACAGCGATCACTCCTTCAATCAATCCTGAATTTCCCCGATTAAAGAGTACAGGAGTCGGATATGGAAAGCATACATTGGGATTTAATGAAGGTGGCACACCTATTGCGGGTGGTGGCCAAGTGCAGGATAGGGTTGCAAAAACCCTCGTTCAACGTGGTATCAAAGCACTCGTTACAGAGTTGTTAATTGCGAACAAGAAAAAAATCGTAAGTTACGATCCTCTAAACGCAGAAAGACGACTTCGTATCATTGAACGAAACCTTCAAATCAATCACCTTTTGATTTATGGTTCAGATCAAATCAACAAAAACGGTACTGAAGTTCAAGAAATGTCTGGAATTTTGGAGCAGATGGAGAACTCAGGTTCTACAGCTATTACAAATATCCATGATTGGAACGGTCAGGGAATTACTGAGGCAAACAGCGCTCCCGATTTATTCAGAGCCGCCGCAGAAACTTTGATCAAAGTTGGTAAAATTCCCGGTGGTTCTATCACTGGAAAATTTTCTTGTCTTCTTGATTATGGTGTTGCCAACCAGTTTTCACGATTGTTTGATGCGACTCAACGAGTCAACATTGATCGACTGAACACCTTATCTACTCAGTATGGACAGGGTTTCTCAGGTGTGGTCACTGACCTTGGAATTTTTAATTTCAAACGAACTCGAACCCTTGAGCTTGTCAATGGTAATAGTTGGACACCCGCAGGCGAAGAGTCAAAAAATGCGATTATTTGGCCAGCCGTTACTCCTACAGCCGTTGCGACAGCCTCCGCAGGGGAACAAGTCGGTGGAGTCGCAAAGTCGCTTCCGGCAGGAACTTATTCTTATAAAGTTTCTGTTGTTAATGATCACGGAGAAAGTGACGTTTCAGCCTCATTCTTAAATGGGGTTGCAGTTTCCGCAAGTGAGAAAAACGTTATCTCTATCGCTTATGATTCTGCCTTTGCTGGTGGAAATGTAAACGGATATACCGTATCTCCCGCACGATATTTTATTTTATATCGCGCTGATGCTGGTCAAACTGCCGACGCAGAACATTTTCCAATTGCGAAAATTCCTATCAACGGAACTTCCACAACGACTTATTCTGATTACAACCAAAAGATGCCGAATCGAACAGATATGTTCTTTATCAGCAACAACCCTTTGGATGTAGCGCATACTTCGTTGATTCCACCAAAGGAAATTCCGATTTTTGATCCTTCAAAAGCGACAAGTCACATTTGGAGTATTTATGATATTGCGAATTTGACCTTGTGGGCGCCTGAAAGAGTGTATGTAGTCAGGAACTTACCTTCTAGCGTTCAAGCCCCTTAAAAGGTTAGAATGAAAGAAGAGGTAATCATAAAAGATTATCTAATGAGTTGGTTGAAGCCTAAAGACGAAAGAAGTTTCGGGCTTCAACAACTTGATAGTTTTCTTGATATTTTCCAGAATGACAGGAATAAACCTGAATTTGATGAGGATGAAAGAGCCGTATTGGGCCAGATCCTTTTTTTTAACGGAAATCCTGTTTCGTTTTCAACGGGTTATCCTCAAGGGGATAAAGAAACGCCAAAATTAGCATCTATATATATTACCGAAGGTGGATGGCAACAGTCACAGCCGGGGGGAAATTATCTTGGTAGCCATAATCGGGAAGGTCGGGCGTCTACTCAGATAACAGTTACGGGCATAATGCAAGGCGACAGTCTCAACTTTAATCATCCTTCATTGATGATTAAATTGATCACTAAACTACTGATAGCAGGCGAAGGTTTTTTAATATCACAACGAATATTTAATCAAACTATCTCTGAAACTGTATTACCAATAGATCAACAGGTTTCTTATGATAGACTTAAAATACCCATAAGATCATTATTATTTAGTTATGAATCAAGGAAAACAGGCGTCAACACAAACAGATCAGGCTTCTAAGCCAGCAAAGCCAGTTGATACATTAAAAGTAAGACATCCTGCGGCTACGGTGTCTCAACCAGTAAAAAAAGCGGTAATTTCTAAAAAAGATTTTGCAGACTTTAAACGAATAGAACTTTCAGGAGCAAAAAAGTTACAACCTAATCAAATCAAAGACTTGATTGCTTCGTTTGAACGCAATACTTCAATTGCTGAAGGATTGACTGAGGCTACATATAACGAAATTTGGAAAAAAACTTTTTATAGGGGTTAAAGATGAAGACGATTCAATTTTACGGGCGTGAAGTTTTTGAACCCGGTATCTACTCAAAGGTTTTTACCGTTGATCAATCTACCCCGACGCCTTCAGGCAATAATACGCTTGTTTTGCTTGGTGAAGCTCCAAACGGAATTAAATTTGGTATGCCCGTTCAAGCCGGAACACTTGCAGAAAATAAAGCTTTGTTTGGTGATAAAAATCCGATTGTTCAAGCAATTTCACACGCTCAAAATCCTTCGGGAGAAGTTGAGGCGGCACAACATATACTTTGCTACAATGTAAGATCACTGGTTCAGGCGTCAGGTGAGATCGATTCAACAACAGGTGCTTCGGTTGCAATCACATGTAAAAGTAAAATCTACGGTGTAAACGGAAACAGTGTTAAGATTTCTCAAGTCACAGCCGTATCAACGCCACTTATAACCGTTGAGTCGTCATGGATGCCAACTCAAACCAAAGAAATTGATAATCCATTATTTGATATTAGTTGCGTTACGGCACTAAGCACAATCACAGCCGATGCAACAAAGTTGTCCGTCTATGATGGAACAATTAGCCATGATTTTCTATTTTCGGAATATCCAACATTAGGGTTGATGCTTCAAGCGATCAAAGATGCCGTTCCCGTTGCGGTTATTACGAAAGACGTAACAACCTCGGACAATACGCCAACATTGAGACTTTTTGATCATATAACGGCTTCTGATATTACGTCACTTGTAACAGTGAAAGGTGATCTTCGACAGCTTTATGATTTCTTGGATCTTGAAGTTGCCGACATTGAAACTACGTGGGAAGCGACAGCAACCGATATGCCAGCCGATTTCTCTATTCAATTTACGTCTGGATCGATTGGCGCAGACCCTACGGCTACAGAGTGGACAAATCTTCTTGCAGAGCTTGAAGACGTTCAGGTTGGGGCAATTGTCCCGGTTCTTGATGGTATCGCGGCCCCTTATGATTCGACCCTTACCAAAGCAATCAACGCTCTTGTTGCAAGTCACGCTGTTAATATGGCGGCGGCTGAAAAAAGAGGGAAAAAACGTCAAGTTTATCTTCCACATTACGGCGGATCTGGATATTCAGGTGTTTCAGTTGCAGGGGCAACGGTTGATGTAACCGTGACAGATTCAGCTTCTTACAATTCAGAATATGCCGAGTTTGTAGGGTTTGGGCTTGATGATAGAGACATCAACGGCGTTGAGCTTTCTTTTATCCCTTCATACTACGCAGTAAAAAAGGCTTCTATGGCAATGGGCGGTCCTGCTTCAAGGGTTCTGACGGGAATTGGTGTTAGTTGTGTCAAGGCGACAAATGCTTTCAAAGAATCGGATCGTTTAAAACTCCACAAGGCTTCCGTAATTTTTCCGAATACCGACGAGAAGGGAACTTATACGCACATGTCATACACAAGTTGGAAATCAGATAATGACCCAATGTTGACGATCCCCTCTCGGGTTCGTTGTGGAATGTTATCCGATAATGACGTGGCAAGAAAACTGGAAGCTAAAAAACTTGAGTGGGCTAAAAGTGGGTTCTCCCCATACATTGCTCAAATCGCAAGGTTTATTAAAACAATCCTTGATTCTCACAAGCAAAACTCGATCAATTGGTTGACTAGTTACGGTGAGGTTGCCGTAACGATTACGGGAACACAATTTAATTACACAATAGCAGACTTGGTAGTACCTGTTATTCCTGAATACGGATTCGGTGAATCTACATTTGTTAGCTCATAGGGAGAAAAAATAAAATGGATACTAAATATTATACTCCGCCACAAACGTATCAGGATGTTTACGCATCTCCAATAGGCGGAAATAACGAAGCAGGGGATTTTGTACCCTTGGTTGGTTCTCAATCTGTGATTGTTTTTGGTGGATTGCCGATTGTTGGGATTGAAAATCTTTCCATCAACGAAGTGAATACTCAAACGCCAATTTTTGCACTTGGTTTGATTCACGCACTGGCATTTGAACAACAAAACGTTACTGTAAACGTAAGCGGAACGATTGCTCAAAATGCGAGACAGTCACTACAGAATTCAGAGTTTTACCCGAAAGGGCCGGATGAAATGGCGGCTTATTTTAATTCTGTTTTCAGTATTGAAGTTGCGTTTCAAGATGCAACAAAAGACCAAAACGCAAGAGTAACGCAACCCGTTTTTATTGTTGAGAATTGTAGAAGGTCAGCTTCTAATATTTCAATTCCTTCGGGAAAGATCGTTGATTCATTCACGGCTGTTGGAACGTACTTAGTAAGAGACTTTGCACAACTCAAGGAGTTTTACGTTCAACAACCATAATAATTAAAAAAGGCAGACAATGACAACTAAAAAGGCAGAAAAAGTTGACGAGATTGTATCTCAAGAAAAAGAAGAGGAAAAAAGAAGAAATGAGCTTTTAAAAGAGCTTAAATACGAAAAAACCGATGAATCTTATTCATTCGAGTTTGGTAAAAAGCGTTTTGAATTTAAAGGTTATCCCACGATGACGCAAAACGCACAAATCAGAGTTCTTTTAAATACGATAGCTCCACGCTCTACCACAAATCAAAACGCTTTTGACGCCATCTACGGGTCAGGAGATGAGGTTTTAATGGGTACTGCTAAAGCTTTGACTCATTTAAACACGCTTTTAATATCTCCTGAAAATTTTGATGTTACTGAATTCTTTAAACGGAATGACGGGACCGAAGACGAGGTAAAACTTGCCAGTTTTGGGATTCTTGTTTTTGCGGCTGAGAAAGATTTTTTAGATTCAAAAAAAAAACAATCGTAAATGATGCTTGCTCGGATATCTTTACTTATGACTATCGATACCGTGAGCATTTCAAATTAACTAAAAATTCTCAGGAATATTTAAACTCAACTTCCTACGATCACGAACGTTTTGTTATATCTCAAAATGCCAAGCAGAAACTTGAAATATTACAATCAGGGCTTGATATTGAGGATATTAATCTAAAAAGTTCAGACATTGCTCATAAATATCCTGAAGATACTAGAGAAATCAAGGCGATAGCCTTTTCAAGTAAAAGCAATCAAGAGCAACTAGACGCTCTTATTTCGGCGGTTACAGGTATTAAATCAGAAGCTATTCAAGAAAAAGATCGATTGGCCAGTTCAAACTTAATCATTAGAAGGATTAATCATTTTCTAGGATTACTTAAAAAGGTTGGAAAGTTTGAAGAATGGGTAGCAAACACTTGTAGTCCCGTAGCTGTAGCGAGTTTTGATGTTGATGAACAAGTCAAATACCATGATGCTGTAATTAGATTTTATAAGGATATGTCGGGTGAGTCTAAAAATAGGGGATCTGCCTTTCCTGTCAAAGATAATCCCGACACCCATACGCAAGAGCGATTGAATTTAGAAGGTCCAGAATGGAAAGAGGTTTAGATGGCTGAAAATATTACAATTGGAATTACAGCAACCGGGCAAGCCGAGGTCGGCAAACAGATTAGTGACGCCGCCGGGAAGGTTCAGCAAAGCACTTCAGGGATGGCTAACCTTATCCAGAAAGCAAATCAATATTTTCAACAAACACTGCAAGCCTCAGAAATTCAAGAACAAAAAAGAACACAGCATCATCGAAAAGAGTTAGAGCGAATCGATAAGGAAATCCAAGCAAGAAAAAACCTTGTTCGAGAACTTGAAAATACAAAGGGAACAGATAGGCAGGTAGCAGAAAATCAAATCAGAACATTAAGAGAAGAACAGGCGATATCAAGCCTTGAACAACAGGGTCAATCCCTTCAAACACCGCAGGCCAAAAAACACAGAATTCCCGGTGCTGGAATGCTGAAAGGAAAGGTCATGCGATATGGTGGAGCCATTGCAGGGCTTTTAGGCGCTTACTCGCTTATGACAAGAATTGGCGGCGGAATGAGTTCTACCGAAGGTGTTCGGGATGAATTAGCCGGGTCAATGATGACGATGCCAATATCTCAAAGGGGTGAAGGCTTTGAAAAAGTATCAGATGGTTTAATTGACGTAGAAAAAATGTTGTCTGAAGTCGGACAGACAGCGTTTATTACTGCAAAGGATATGAGAAACATGGTTGCGGCTTTACGGGAAACTAGCGATGTTTCCCATGAATCGCAATTAATCCAAGCCATGATTGCAAACGAAGCAAAAAAAATGAAGGTTGATCCGGCTGTAGCCGGAAAGATCGAACAA